>ENA-OQAN01000086-OQAN01000086.1-human-gut-metagenome-genome-assembly--contig:-NODE-86-length-47737-cov-5.195904_pt1 | contig 47737 bp, 52 predicted proteins | sample MGYA00242735_ERZ504527 | MGnify/ENA primary metagenome ERZ504527 (study PRJEB26092, sample SAMD00036230) | human gut metagenome | host: Homo sapiens | study: EMG produced TPA metagenomics assembly of... | reverse complement strand
ATTCGTTTTCGTCAAAGTTCTTCATATATCCATTCATTATTGATTTTAAACATAATGAGATGGCTGTAATACGCACCTTTTCCTTGTTCATTGCTCAAATGAAAGCGTACTTTTTTCTTCTTTGTTCACATAGATCAAAATATCTAACATGGCTTTAAAATATTCTTGCGTTTTCCATGATTCTGATTTCACATCCGCAATCGGACGAAAAACTCAATACATGATCGTATCCACTTTTATCAACAAGAAAGTTTTCACAGCACTGTTGTTCATTATCCCAACAAAAAGCAAATTGTTCTCCTAACTCATTAAATAGAACAAATCCTTCATTGCAATGACTTTCTGAATTTTCGATAAAAGGATACTTTTCCACTTGGATATATCCATTTAAATGTACAGTCTTCATTTCCTTTACCTAACCTCAATTACTTATATTTTTCTTCAATTATCATTTCTTTCATCATGAACCACGCTAGAATAAACATAGCGATAATTTCAGGAATTAAAAGAAATAATAGCGAAATACCATTTACATCTATAATTTTTATCGCCCATAGTTGCAGAGGCAACATAAAGAGCATTGTTAAGATTGAAGCGAGCTTTTTAAATTTGAATTCTTTTTTCCATAGGTATTTCTCAAAAGCCCAATTTATATCGTTTTGTGTAATTGTTGGAAACATTACATGGATTTCTTTATAAAAATCACTGATATTTCTTTCATTTACTTCATAATACTTATTATGAAAAATCTCTATGATTTTATAAAGTTTATCTCTTTCCTTTTTTGTCATACGCTTCTCTTTCTATTTCTCTATCTTCCAATAATTCACTACGACCTTTTTCTCTAAATCAATTTCACATATTTTCTTTTCATCTTTTTCATAACAGTCAAATGATTCTTCGATTGAACCATCTTTCAATTCTACTTCATAACTATATGGGGGTTTTTGGGTTGTATAAAAAATTACAATCAAAAACGCCAATACGACTACACAAATAAAGCCAACGATTCCTAATGCAATCTTCCACCTATCTTATTTCCAACGAAAGCCTTCATAAATCGTGGTCGCTGACATCCATATCAAGATGCCAAGAGCGTACAATGTCATCAGCATTATAACAATCACAACCACATCTACAAATAATTCCATCATATACTCCCTTTATTACTCAAACACCAATTCATCCGACCCTGTAATCGTTCCTTTCGGTACAATCAACATATACTGTTCGTTGCTAATTGGCTTTGTTTCTGTTTCACATCCCAAAAGAACACTACAATAAGTGTTAGTTTCTTGCTCTACATAGACTTCTAAACGAGCTGTATCCTCTTCAACTTCTTTAATCTTTATATCATCAAAGTTTATTGACATTCGTTCAATATCGCCATCTTGATTGTAATAATAAAATCCAAATTGATTGTTTTCAGAAAGCGACATATTGTACACTGTCAAAAGCCCAAACCCTTTTCCTTGTATAAGTTGCTCTGTTTTTCCTCGTACAATTTCATATTTCTCAATTATTTTTGGTTGAGCTTCAGAGGCATTTTCAAACCTATACATTAAGAAATGTATTGAAAATATAAAAATCAAAAATACATATAACAAAAAATAAAAGCAAATTTCGTGTTCCTTTTTCAGTTGATGCTAATTGATAAGCCAAATAACCTATAAACAGCAGGAACAATGAACCTGCAAGAATAAATAAATTTGTTAGTTCATGACCCATATATTTCTCCTTTTAATAAAACAAAAAAACAAGCAAAAATAATTCTCGCTCGTTCATTTACTTATCTAAAATCAATCTAAAACATTTGTATTTCTACAATCACAATATACTACAACTTTTGTAGTATTTCAATTACTTTTAATCTATATTTTTATATAGCCAATCACTAGGAATATCCAGTTCTGTTGCTATTTTATGTACAGTATCAAATTTAATATTTTTAATGGAAGTATTATTATTGATGATGGCATATAGGGTAGATTCCCTTATCCCTGTTCTTTTGCTTAATTTATAAATAGAATACCCCTTTTTTTCTAATAACTCTGTTAATGTCATAGTTGCTCCCTCTTTTCTTGAATGTATTATATATGAATTTTATGACATTTGTAATGATGGCACTCAAGCGAGTGCCTTTTCTTTTAAAGATGAGCCTTCTGATTCACTTTTACAATCAGTTCTCCGATTCCATCTATTGCTGTATCCAGTACCCAAGGGTATTCACTGATGCAATTCATCAATTCGTTTAATTTCATTATCAACGACTCATATTTTATTGTGTTTTGATTCGCAGTTACCATACAGTTTTCTAAATCATCACATTCTTGCAACATAGCCTTTAAACTGTTCGCAATTTCTTCAGATTCAATTTCATTCACACATCTTCCTTCCTCAGAAGCATTTCGTATAATGCTTTTAATAAATGTTACATGATCGTTTGTTTGTAATATCATCTCAATATTCTCCTTCCATTTTCTTTTTTGTGAGTTCATCAATGCAGATTTGTAATAATTCGATTGTCGTATCCAAGTCTATTGAACCTACATTGACAGTAGCGACACAATCTATATTATTGTCTTTTGCATCCACTACGATTTTAATTTCTGTACTTCTTGATTTTTCCTTCATATTCTTAGATAGTAAAGTCTATACATGGTATCATCCTTCCTGAAACGCTTTTGTTTCTAAAATATGATACCATTCACTTTTTCCCTACCACAAGGAATAAACCTCCGTATATCGTATTGGTGAGCGTATCCTTTTCTAAGTATTTGTTCTCTAATTATATTTCTATGTTCATTATCTTGTTGATTCTGCCTCATACTTGAAACACTCCTTTCGCAAAATCATCATAGCATAATCAAAACCAAAAAGTATAGTTTTTATATACCACATCTTTTGTAGTTTTTAATCGTAGTCTTAATGGACTTGTTAGAGTAGTATATCGTATAATAGAAGTGAATATAACGAAGGTGGTGAAATAAATGGAAAAAGAACCTAGCATATATGATGTGGATAAACTTATTGAGATCATAACGGATTATCGAACTAGGAAAAACATAAACCTGCGAAATTTTATTGAAAAAGCAAATATTAGTTATGCTCTATATCATCAAATAAAGCGTAAAGATGTTAAACTCACTTCACGCATTATTAAACACTTTGCAAATGCTATGGAAATGGATTTTTATGTATTATGGACACAAATCATGATTTTAAGTGATGATGAAAATAAAAACGAACTTCTTCATGATACATTTAAAACATTATTTTTACTAAATGATGAACAGTTGCAAACAATTCATGATGAAGTAAAACGAATGGCATCCTTTAAATAATACGCATAATATACTTCAATTTATCTTCCTTCTTTAAATTGAACTTAGAGAGGAGAGATCAAATTGCCAGTATATAAAGATAAACAACGAGGAACATGGTATATATCCACTTCCTACACTCCAAAAAAAGGATTTTACAAAAAAAAAGACAGTTCGTGGATTTAAGAAAAAAAGTGATGCGTTGAATTATGAAAGAGTTATCATGATTCAGTTGAAGCAGAAAGCAAAATATAATTTTGTATTGGGCTTGAAATTAGAAGATGTTTGGAAAGAATATTCTGACTATATGAGATTGACAGAATGGAAAGATTCTACCTACAATGCGAACTCCTGTATCTACAAGAAACATATTAAACCTTATTTTTTAGGTAGAGATTTACTTCAAATACAGAAAAAAGAAATTACAGAATGGCACACGGCTTTAGTTAAAAAAGGACTATCCAAACCTTCTATCAATGTCATTCACACTGCTTTCAGTGGTATCTACACCTATGCAAATGATATTTATGATATAGATTATCATCCGTTAAGTAAAGTTGGATATATAAAATGTCATAAAGAAGATAAGAAAAAAGAATATGTCATTTTAGACCCAAAGGATTTTGTCACTTTTATCAATTCTTTGGATACAATCAAAATGAAACTCCTCTTTCGGACATTATATTCTACTGGATTGCGAATTACAGAGTTAAGAAACTTGAAATGGACAAACTTTAAGAAGCAATCCTTTTTTATTAACAAGGTTATGAAATCGGAAAACAGTAATCGTATTGTACCTATCGACAATGAATTGAATTTACTTTTAAAACAATTTAAAAAACTTTGTGCACAAGAAGATTCTTTTACCAATGATTCATACATATTCTTTGGTAAACATTTTAACAAAATGATACCTCAATACCTTATCCGAACTACATTGGAAAAACACTTGGATTTATGTCATTTAAAACGCATGACACCTCATGATTTTCGACATACTTATGTGTCTATGCTAATCCATGAAGGGTATGATGATACATCTATTGCAGAATTGATTGGAGATTCTGTTTTAACAGTTAGAACTGTCTACGCTCATATGTTGCCATCAAGACGAAAAGATGTCATGGTAGTTCTTGATAAAAGCATACCGAAGAACCTCATTTCGATATGATTTTATTAGGGAAAACCATGAAAAAGAAATAAATTTTAGTTTCAAATTCGTATCACAAGAAGGAAAAGATAAAAAAAAGCCCCATTTTAAAGGGCTAAATCTTCATTTTGAATTTTTTAATATGAAGAAACAGTTTGATTGAATAATGTTGAAATGGATATTCCAAAAATCACGAAACAAAATACGATCATTATTATTTTTTCTTTCATGTGCCCTCCTAGAAATTAAAATAAATAAATGGATTATATGCATTCGAGAAAATAAAGATAATACTCAAATACAAGATTCCACACATACACACGACATACAACAAGTTATAGACCATATTCTTTTTAAATATACGATTGATATTTTTAAAAATAGGAAAACAACAAAGAATACCCATTATAAAATATAGAATGTATTGTTTAAAATATTGAATCACATAGGCATCTATAAATCCTTTACAACCAAATCCAAACATAGAACGAATATATACGAGTGCTGCACTTAAACTATCACTTCTAAATAATACCCATCCCATCATGACAAAGAACATTGTGTATAGGTTTTTAAATTTTCCCATTTTCTCATCCATATGAAAAAACTTTTCGAGAATCAATAACACAAAATACATGAGTCCCCATACAATAAAAGTCAAGTTTGCACCATGCCAAACACCGGTTAAAAACCATACGACAAAGATATTGAATACTAAACGAGCCTTACTATTTACTCTAGAACCACCTAGTGGAATATAAATATAATCTTTAAACCATGTTTGTAAAGAAATATGCCACCTTCTCCAAAATTCTGAAATGCTCTTAGAAATATACGGATATTTAAAATTTTCTAAGAAATGAAAACCAAACATACGACCCAAACCAATTGCCATATCCGAATAGCCTGCAAAATCAAAGAAGATTTGAAGTGTATACGCAATCGCACCCATCCATAATAATAAGAATGAATTTGTTGTTCCTGTGCTTGTTACATTTCCAAATACAGTATCCGAAACAACCGCAAATTGATTCGCTAATAATACTTTTTTCCCTAAACCAATAATAAAACGATTTACACCCACCGCAAAATCATTCAAATTCTCTTTTCGATTCTCAATCTCATTTGCGACAGTTTCATAACGCACAATAGGACCTGCAATCAATTGTGGAAATAAAGAAATATATAAACCAACATTTAAAAATTGAGTTTGAACCTTTCCCTTACCACGATATACATCCACTACATAAGAAATAGCTTGGAATGTAAAGAAAGAAATTCCAATTGGAAGAGCTATCTTAAACGTATCTGATTTACCCGTGAAAATTGAAACAATAAAATTCAAATACTTAAAATATCCCAGTATACATACATCAATTACTACCATTAAGAACAGAATCAACTTCTGCATTCTCTTATCGCCTGAATATTTATTGATTAATAAACCTAGTCCATAATGTAATAGAATCATAAACAGCATCAAAAACACATATTTTGGTTCTCCATATGCATAGAATAATAAACTCATAATAAATAAAAATATATTTTACCCACCGTATGTTTTCTTAGCACAAGATAATATACAGCTAATACGAAAGGTAAAAATAGAAACAAAAATACTTCACTTGGAAATAACATATCCTTTAACCCTCACAATAAAAGACTTTTCCAAAACGGAAAAGTCTTACGTCTTAATGACGAACTAAAACAATTCTATTCGCTTAACATATTTTATCACTGATAATTATTAATTCAATGCATACCAAGCTTTCCCTTCATCTTTCCATCCAAGGGAAACTAACCACTCATGTTCTGCCTTATTTACAGTATAGTTATGATTATTTGCAAAGGCATTTGGATATATTCTCTTAATAATGGAACACTTGATTTATCATCAGGATTTGCTGAATACCAGCCTATACCTTCGTACTTCCATCCAACTTTTACCAACATATCTTTTTCTGCTTTGTTCATTGTGTAATGGTGTTCTCCACCATTCGCATTATACAATCTATATACAGGATAATCTGAACTGTTCGGAGCAATCCAACCAATACCTTCTGAAATCCAGCCTAAACTAACTAACCAATTTTTTTCGTTTGTATCTTTTGTATAGAAATGCTCACCACTATTTGGATTATACAATCTATGCATACCACCAGGAATGGAATCTACAAAGAAAGTGGTTCCAGTAATAGAATTTGCACCACTATATACATGCATTATGAAAGTTCCTGCCTTTTTAAAAGAATCTAAATTCACTTCTGTATAGAAAGATCCATTTGATTCTTTTTTCGTATCGAACCATTTTAAATCTGTTTGATTACTATCTTCTGACCATATCGCAAAGCGAATACTTGAATACGATTTTGTTGGATAATAACGAATCGTCATTTTATCTTTCTTCTTATTCAATACAAAATCAAAACCATCTAGTTTAGGAATATAGAAATTCTTTGATCTTTGTTGAAGCCACGTAACCGTAGTATTTACAGCATCCTGCCAGGTTGAATGATTCACATAACCACCCTTACCATTTGGTTTGCCTAAAGTATCCCAACGAATATAATTCATATCTACAGATGATTGTATTTCATTTGCCTTATTACTAGCTAGAGTACTCGCGTTATCAAAAAAAGATTTATTTGAATTGTAGTAATTACTTATATATTCAGAAAATGCAGGAATTGATAATAATGTACTAAATAAATTTCTTTGATAAATATACAACTCATTACTAGAACCATAATAGTTCATACAACTATCAAAATCCCAAACTGGACCTAAATGGATGACATCATTAGCTCCATCTTTATACCAGAAAAAGCTTGTAGTAACAGATTCCTCATTTAGCATATATTCATTGATTAAATAATATTGTACAAAAGAATCCACATCTATATATTGCTTCAACAAATCGATCGTAATATCCTTCTTTTTTGTATTTAATAGAGTACTATAGAAATCTGTTAAAGAATCATTAAAAATTGATATTGCCTTTTGAACATGTTCCTCATCCTCATTTACCGTTTCTTTAACCGCAAATTTAGCTCCTAATATAGAATTCTCAAACCAATGATCCTCTTGTTGATAGAAAGCATCATCCCATTCAGCCAATATTCCATACTCATCTTGTAAATTCACTCGGCTCGAATTGATTTCCGCTTTTTCTGTAACTAAATAATCTCCCTGGTATTCTCCACCAATCCATAAATCTACATATTGACAATGAATTGGATATTGTGAGTTAAGATTTTGAGCTAAACTAAACGCAATATAATTTTTTAGTAAAGAATCATCACTACTATTCGCTAATAAAACCCATTTCTTTGCTTTTCCCATTCCAAACAAAGACGTTTTCTTGTCAAACTTAATCTGATATCCCTTTTTATCATAACTCGTCCAAGAAGTATTTCCGCGACCCTTGATTTCTACATTTGTAAAGGAACTTGTACCACTTGAATCACCTAGTATCACAGTATTGCCAGGATACTTAATATTCTTGTCCGCTTTAATTGTATCTAAAGTCGTATCCTTTAAATCAATATATAAACTTGGTAAACTCGATTTTTTATACACCACTGTAATAGGTCCATTTAAAGCATCCTCTAACACACAAGTATCATTCGAATCAAAAGATACATCTTTTGTCACCGGATGTTTATTATTATCTACATATGTTAGAGTTACATTTTTTGAATCCGAAGCCATCATAAACAAATAATATTGATTTGTCTTTGCATCATAATAAGCTTGAATCGTTTGTCCACCCGCATTTTTCGCATATAAGAAGAAATTTTCTTCGATAGTCTGTTCTTCCGTTTCTGATTCACCAACATCTGAATTTGCCACTTCACTACTTTCTACTGTGTCATTTTCTTCTCCACCTGAAACTGTTTCTCCAGTAGTTTCATTTACACCTACACCTGGATTTGCTGCCTGATTAATTTCTGTGGCTTCATTTGTCTCTGTTGTTTCTTCTGCACTCACGTATTTGACATTACATACGCATGTTAAAGCACATAACGTTAAAGCTATTATTCTTTTGTACGCTTTCATAAATACGCTCCTTTTCTCTGTTCATTATAACAAAAAAGCCATATGGGATAAACCATACGGCAATTAATTTATTTAGTAGCGTACCAAGCTTTTCCTTCATCTTTCCAACCAAGACCAACTAACCAACTGTGTTCATTTGCATTTGTTGTATAGTTATGATTGTTTGAGAAAGCATTTGGATTGTATTCTCTTAATAATGGAACACTGTTACTGTCGTTAGGATCAGCTGAGAACCAACCAATTCCTTCATACTTCCAGCCTAGTTTAACTAGATTATTCTTTTCAGCTACATTCATTGTATAATGATGCTCACCACCATTTGCGTTATACAAACGATATACTGGATAATTTGACACAGTTGGAGCTTTCCATCCAATTCCTTCATACTTCCAACCAAGATTTACTAAATGATCTTTTTCAGCCTTATTTGAAGTATAGAAGTGTTCTCCACTATTTGGATTGTATACACGATACATATCACCAGAACCCAATAAAACATATTTTGTACTTAGTAATGCATTCATTCGATTTACAATATCAGTACCATAGTTTGCTCCAGTAGCCCAACCATCACCAGTCGGATTTTCTTTTTTACCCAACCATTCAACATATGGAGCACTACCACGTTTTACATAGCCAAAACGATTATCTACACAAGCGTTGATTAAATTATCTGTTGTTGCATAAGCTTTTAAGTGTTGAATTTGAGCACGAATTCCTTCACGAACACTCGCAAAAGAATTTCCTGCAACACCATTACCCGTTGCTCCTAAACCTGCAAAATTACATTGATCTGGTTTTACATCATGACCAAACTGTAAGAAACCCGTTTCCTTCATAGCCTGACAGAATGCAACTTCAGGACGAATATTTTCAGCAATTGCTTCTTCATAGAAGATTTGACAGAACTCTTCAATATTTGCAGCACCCTTTTTAGCTAAGATACCATCATATTGAGTACCATATTTAGAGAACTTGTCATATGTACCACCATTATTAATAAAATAATTTACCATCTGCGATACATTCGTTTTTGTTGCACCTGTAATCAATGTCTTCGCATCTTTTTTAGATAAACCTAGCGCTGAAACAATACCATTCGCATCCGCTACACCTAATTTTTGTAACTTAGCATCAGAATTTAAATAGTTATTGTAGTCAGATACACTATTAATGAAACAATGCTCAATAATCAATCCTGTTAATCCATTGTATTTTGCATTACGGATAATTCCATAATGATCGGCAACAGAACCATCATCATATCTAAATGGATCAGGGTACTTATTCGTATCAATTGTTCTAAATTTAATACCACGATCACGAATACCTAAAGACACCAATTGATTTTGAATCGCTTGTGCAACATTTTTTCCGTTTTGAGAAATGTCAGGACGCCAATTCGTATTTGGATAATACACTTCCGCTCCTACAGCGTATCCACCACCTGAATTCAAATGAATACTAATCAAATATTGGGCGCCTTGCGATTTCGCATAATTAGCACGATCTTCAAGACTAGGATTTGTATCTCCTATACGAGTCATCACAACATTACAATCATATTTTTCCAACTCTTGTTTACAATATTGAGCAATTTTCAATGTCAAATTTTTTTCATAAACATTGTTTACACCAACGGCTCCACTATCATTTCCTCCATGACCTGGATCCAAACAAATAGTAACACCCTCATTAGATTGTGTCGCAATATCTGAATCTTCATCAATCAAAGCCATAGCCGCCTCAGGATCTGAAGCCATAATACCATCCGCTACTTCTTCAGAAGCATCATTCAAATTTGTTACTTGGATAACGGCATTACCAAGTTCATCATCTTCAGTAACATCTTGTGTCATATCCGGTAATGTCTCATCATATCCAGAATATTCTTGATCCACACCAAACTTAACATCCATACCTAAATCACTAAAGTTCAAATAATATTTTTCACCATTATAAGTATAATGAAGCGTTGTAACAGTATATTCACCTTTGTCCGCCGAGCTAAAATCTTTTGTGAATTTAACCAATTTATCAACTTGTTCACTAGCTTCTAAATCAAAAGTAGTTCCATCCATCTTTTGAACAGTAATACTGAAATCTGAATATCCATTCGCGTCGTTCATTGATAAAACAAAATTTTCAGTTGCAGGTGAATTCAACACAGGATTTTCTACTAAGAAATATTCCATCATGCTTGAATCACCTAGTTTTTCATCCTCAGTCGGAGCTGCAGTTACCTCACTTTGTGTTTCCTCTTCACTCTCTTCTGTAGTTTCAGTTGAATTTTCTTCATTTGTTTGTTCATCTGTTTGTACACTTGTCTCATCTTCTGCAAAAACAGTATATGTATTTGATAATGTAGAAACAGACATAAACAAACTTAAAACTAATGCCAATACCGGTTTAAATCTTTTACTCATTATCTATCCCCCTTCCATAAAATACATTTTAATGAAATACGCTTTCAATTTCAATAAAAGATATGTAAAATAACCAAAAAAAGAAAGAGAAACTAATCTCTTTCGTTTGCATATATCTGTAAAGCTCTAGGATAATTGTCTATATGAGCAACTAATGTTGACTCTCCTTCTTCACCATCTAATGTCCAAGCTAATCTTTCAGTGGATTCAATCATAATGGATTTAGCTCTATATCTTTCAACATACTTCATATTTAATTCAGGATGCAATACTCCTAAAGGATAATTATAAAGTTCTAGTAAGTTAGGTGTATGTTCCACTAAGATAATATCGAATACACCATCCTTAAATGTATTATCATCTTGCTCAACCATTTCAAATCCAGCAACACGATTCCCATTAATAATTAATCCAAACATTAAGTCTTTTTCAAACACCTTGCCATCCATATTCATCTTTACATGATACGGATGTAAGTTAGGTATTTCATGCAAAGCCTTGATAATATAAGCCATATTCCCTAATTGCTTCTTTAATTCCTGCTTTGTTTCATAACTCACATTACAAAACGCTCCAAAGCCAGCCACATAATTAAAGTAACGTGAATTCATCTTACCCACATCAAAAGACTCTACATTTTCTTTACAAGCAATCTTTGCACATTGCAACATATCATTAGTAAGACCAAAGTTCGTGCCAAAATCATTCATTGTACCCGTAGGAAAGTAAGAAATGATTGGCTTATGTTCTAACTTCATCAAACCATTTGTAGCCTCATTCAATGTACCATCCCCACCAAATACAGCTACAACGTCATGCTTTTCACCATGCTCTTCAATATAGTGACATATATCCATCTGTTTTTGAGATACGTATACTTCCATTTGATAATTATGAGATGAGAATTCATTTAACACATCTAACAATTGACCCTTCGAATTTTTCTTACCAGAATTTGGATTGATCAATAATAATACTTTCTTTCTATCCATTATTCTTTCTTCTTTCCATATAAAATGTGCATATCATAATAATTTGAATGACGAGTCAATTCCTTATCAAGCTTCTTAAACCCTAGTTTTTCAACTAACGTTTCTTCATCTGTATATAAATTTGTACCTAATCCAAGTCTATTCGAATTAAATGTGACTCCAAGACTTGCCAATGTAGTTGGGAATAAATCATATGTCGTAATCTTACGTGAATTTTGTGTTGTTGGTATAGCAGCTGAATTAATAATTGCATAATAACATTTACGATTATATCCACTTGCCTCAATATCCTTAAACCAATCTGGATCCATACTTGTATGATCTCCTGCCAATACTATTGTCGTATTCTCGTACCAAGGTTGTTCTTGAATCCATTGCACTAATTCAGTAACATGCTTACTTGAACAACGAATTACATTCGAATACTGATCTCCATATAAATCTTCACATTCAGAACATGGAAAACCGCCAATATGGTGTGTATCTGCTGTTAACATATTAAAATTAAATGGTTGTCCACGACCAGCTAAATTTGTAAGTTCTGTTTTCGCAAATTCAAACAACTTAATATCTTCATAACCCCACCATACGTGATAATCTCTATCAATCCAACCATTTTCAATTGCAGAATTATAATCAACAACATTAAAATTTCCATGTTGTTTAAAGTAATACTCACGTCCTCCAAATTCACCATCCGAACCAATCAACAATTCATTTTGATATCCATTATCTTCTAATATCTCTCCAATTGAATAACACCCAGGTAAAAAGCTATCTTTACTGACATAACTATTCCCATCAACCGGAATATTTAAAGGAATCCCACTCGTCTGTCCAACCATAGCGGCTGCTGTCCATCCAGACATAGAAGGCACTAAAAAACCGTTATTGTCACTATTTCCATAAGAAAATGTTAGATTATTGTCTGCAAGTTCTGTAAGTTCTGGAATTCTTGATTCTTCAAAAGCACCACCATGTTCTAAATCTTCATATGTTGTTTCCATAGATTCCATAAAAATATAAACTAAGTTTCTCTTCTGTGTAGGAAATGAATATTTCACTGTTGATGGATTTACATAGTATTCCTCATATAACTTAGATGGATGTGAGACATTATACCAATATTGATCAATTCCAATCGCATGTACACAATCTGCTATTCCAAATACATATACAAATAAGCATGATAAAGATGTAATAATAATCAGAACATTATTTTGAACATGTCTAAATTCACCTTCTTTTATATCCTGACTTACTGTCCAGTCTTTTAAAATGCAAAATAGTAAAAGTAAACCAGACACAATTGCAGGTATTGGTAAACAATCTTGAATGAAGCTTTCTACAAAAGACATGTCTGTACCTTCCATTGGCACTAATAAATGAAATACAACTTGTTCAAACGGAATATTCCCAAAAGTATTTGGTACCCATTTTGCAACTTGGACCAATAATAAACCTATAAAAACTAAAACTACTGTTAATACTGAAATCAACCTTCTTCTTTTCATAGCTAATATCCTTTATTTTTATATACCTTATAACGTAAAAAAAGAGTTCCTTTTGTAAAACTCTTTTAACATTCTAACATAAAAAATTTAAACTTTGTTACTTTTTTCTGAATTCGAATACAATTTTGTCAATAATCTTGCGATAGGAGCAATCCAAAATCTTTTAAAGATTTCATAATCTTCCTTAGAGCGATTATTATCTTCAATAATTTCTGTTGTTGTTGATTCTTCATGAATACGATGTCCCATCAATGGCTTATTCACAAACACAAATCGTCCATCCATTTTCGAAGCAATCTCCCAAGCACTCCAATCAATATCACACTTCATATCATTTGCAAATAAAGTTTTTACATTTAAATTCTTCTGACAGAAGGTAACTGCAGGACAACAAATAGGATCACCAAACATTAAAGGCAGTCTTTTAATAAATCGTCTATTTGACTTTTCTTTATTATGCAATGGCTTTAACATAATCCTTTTTATTTTTAAATTTGTATTCTCATATACTCTTTTGTCATTCCTTAATTCAAAATAGTCTGTAAATAAGATCGTAGCATCTTTATACTTCCAATAATTATTAACAATTTCTTTTGAATAAGTGGGGTCATAAATATCATCCTGATGGGCAATTGTTACTAAATCAGTATTTACACAAGTTCTCGCAAAATCAAAATCGTATCCAATACCCTTTCCAGGATTAGGATTATCAATGATATCTAAGTGATATTTATTTGCCAATTGCTTAATAAATGCATTTCTTGTAGAAGTCGCAATCACAACATTACTTTTAAATTCCTGATTCAATACAGATTGAATACAAGTCTCTAAATATCTTGATTCTTTATAAGCTAATACTACAAAAGTATGAGTTATCATAACTCTACTCACCCTTCTTTTCTTCTAAATCATTAACTCTATTCTTTAAAATAGAAACTTCTTGTACTAATAAAGTGATTTTTTTCTTTTGTCCTGAAACAATCACAGTTAATGAAATGGTAATAAACAACAAGATGACAAATAAAACCCCAGTTACCATATTAGAAATGGTTTGAAATCCAATTAAGTTCGCAAGTGAAACTAAAATATTTGGCCAAATAGAAAGAATAATTAATATAATAACACCGATTCCCCATAATAAAGAATATTTAACAGGGATCATATCTTTATGAAGTACTCTCAAAATAACTGCAGCCAAAATAAGGGCAATAATCAAAATAGATAATCTTAAATTTAATGGCATTATTTTGACCTCCTTGTACCAATGATCATGATGGATAAAAGAACATTAATCATATAATACGCATTCTTCCAACTACGAATAGAAGAAACTCCACCACTACGCTCATTCATCTCTACAGGCACTTCAGTGATTTTCTTTCCTTCTTTTAATATTTGTGTTGTAGAAATCGGTTCCGGATACTCTAATGGATACTCCAAGGCAAATTGTTTGATCAATCCTTTATCAATAGCACGAAAACCAGATGTCACATCATATAATTTTTTCATGCGCAAAACACTTAATAAAAGAAGAAATAATTTTAATACCCATCTGTCTAGCCTTTGTAGATTTAAATTCACTAGTAGAACCTTCTACAAAACGAGATCCAATTGTCATATTAGCCTTACCCTCAATAATAGGTTTACAAATATCTTCTACATAATTCACATCATGCTGACCATCTCCATCGAATTGGATTGCAATATCATAATCATTCTCAAATGCATATTTATACCCAGTTTGAACAGCACCACCAATACCTAAGTTGTGCACTAACTTAATATGAGGAACTTCATGATCAACAAGTATTTGTTCTGTATTATCCTTAGATCCATCATTAATCACAATATAATCTAAAGATGGGAATGATTTTTATTATATTCATCAATTGTCTGCGTTGTAGACAATATTGAATCTTGTTCATTATAAGCTGGAATAATTAATAGAATCTTATTCAATTTAATACCTCCTTGCAACTTTTACACCTTAACATAGCTCGTTACATAAATCAATCATCCAATTTGAAGATGTAATGGACGAAGTAAACTATATAATAAACCATTTAGATGTAGTTTATTAGCTAGCCAATACGTAAAAGTACATACCTTGATTTTAAACTCTTCCTCTTTGACAACTGAAAAGCCATTATATCCATTAGATTTTAGAAATTCAAAGCCCTCTTTACATAAGTTTAAATATGTTTCTTTATCACATATATTTACTTGCATCAATAAAAACTGGACAACCGTTTTCAGATAAAAATACTGTACCATTTTATTCGAATATTTATTTGTTAACGTCAAATTATTATGAATTTGATTCAACAAGTCCAAAATTTTATTATCCCTATTCAAAGTACTCTGATTTTGCGTTACCGAATTTTGATTTAGACAATAATTATAACCCGCATATGGAATGATTTTGATTTTATTTGTTATTGAATTCATAGACAGGTTGAAGTACACATCCTCTCCAATTTTTAATGGCGCATACTTAATATTATTAGCCTTCAAAAAATCTAAGGAATACATCTTTGCACAAGTCGATACATATTTAAACTCCGTCCACATACAATCTTTAGGAATGGAAGTAAACAAAAGCTTATGTTCATCCATACTCACTTTATTATATCCAGAAATTAAAACATCATTATCATCAATCGATTTTATAAAAGTTTCTAGATAGTCTACATCCACATAATCATCTGAATCAATGAATGTTATGTATTTTCCACTAGCTAATTGAATCCCTCTATTACGAGTATAGCCTGCACCATGATTTTCATGATGATATATCTTAATTCTTTTATCTTTTTTACTTAATTTCATTCATCACTTTTAAAGACATATCTTTTTGATCCATCATCTATCAACATTAGTTCAAAATCATGAAATGTCTGTTTTAATATACTATCTACACATATATACAAGAAAGATTCTGCATTATAAACAGGTACTATTACACTAATCAAAGGCATTAAGCAACCTCCCTAAAGTTAATTTTTTTCATTATCACAAGATATATTATAACATACAGTCCAAATTGACATGTCATTGTAATCAAATAAGAAAGTGCAGCGCCATAAATAGAGTATTGTACAATTAAAAAGCGTGATAAGAAAAACGCAATTATAGATGAAATTCCAAATACAATAAATTGAACAAAAGTATATCGAACCGTTGTTAATGCTGCGGATAATAATGTACTCATTGAATATAATACAGCACCAAAAATGATAATAAGTAAATGTGTTTTATAATCCGAAATATCCACACTATACAAAATATTCAAAACAGGAATCCCTAAGACATATGCCCCTAATAAGCACAGTACTCCAAAAGCAACAATCAACAACAAGGCTCTGAATACAATTTTATTAAATTCTTTTTTCTCTCCAGTTGAATAAAAATTTGCCATTGTATTTAAAATAGGCTGCAATAAATATTGCCCAGCCAAACTAATAATAGTAGCAGGCATTAAAATAATACCAAACACGGCCTGTAAACTTTCTTGTACAGTTCCATCCAAAGCATACTTTTGTGCATTCACTAAATAAACAGATAAAAATAGTATTGAAAAAGAGAAAAAACCCGTCTTAAATAATTTTAAAATATTTGTAAAACAAAATTTCTCTTTTTGAATAACACTTTTACTCTTTGGATAATCATATACAAGAAATAAGATGAACCAAATGAAATCTAAAGACAAACAAGAAATCAATAGGTTTTTGGTAATTAAATCAACAAGTATGAATAGAACTACAGAAAAAATTGATTTTAAAAACAAAGATATACCCACAACATACAATTTGTCATTTTTTTGTAACACACCATAAAAAAACATCCGAAAATACTTCAAAACATTTCATTAAACACAAAGCAACTGTAATCATAAATTTATATGCATCATATTTCATGATGACGCAATATGCAACAACGACTATCATCATAATTAAACAGGTAATAATACGATGCACTATATATTCAATATCCGAGTACTCATTTTTTACGTCTGTTACTTGATAAACACGACCCTCATATCCACCGATTAAGCATAATAAACATGCTAATGAGAAGGCTAATGTAAATACACCTGAGTTTGCTAAACCATTTATTCTTGTGACAACCATCATAAAAAACAATGAATTAAACGCATTAAAAGTTGTCCCTATCATATTCCATATTACATTCTTTTTTGAAATAGAAGTATCCACAACATATCCTCAAACTTTCTAAATAAAAAACGAAGAGTAAAAACCCTTCGTTAATTATAAGATAATTTATAGATTTTAGCACCATCTTCATCATAAATTTTATCAAATGAAACATATCCATTATTAAAATCTAAATTCTGTTCACCGAAAGTAGCCAAATATTTAACCTTAGTATGTTTAATATCCTTATAAGATAAGTTTAATGTTATATGATCATTTTGAAGTAATGCAAAGCTAGTTTCTTCTTGTGTCAATAATACTTGAACATGTTCATATCGATTATATATTTTCTCATACTTCTTTTCCGGATCCAATGTATGCCATAATTTTAAATTAGGATACGTATTCACAAAATTGATTGTAGGCGCACCACACATCACTGTAAAACTTGGTGTTTCAATACCACCAATTGTTACCCACTTTGATTTTGGATCTATTGAAACTATTTTTTGGATTTCTTGAGCAGCCGGCTTTGCGTATACACTAGACAATCCTATTGAAATAGGTCTTACACATATGCCAGAACAAATAGATACAACACTAATCAAAATTCCAAACTTCTTAAAGCCTTTATCTTTATAATTGGTCATTAAATAAAAAGACAAAAAGAAAATCAAAATGAATAATAATATCATTCGATATTTATTCAGATAATCTGGAAAAGAAAATTTACATATTAAAACAGATTCACAGGCAAATATAATAGCTATTATACTACCAACTATTGGCTTTATATGTTTTTCATCTTTATAAAAAGATAACAGTCGAACAATTAAAATAACTTGTACAAAGCCAAGAATATCAACCATTCTACCACTTACTGAATGTGTGAATAGTAATAATTTTGCGACAATTGGTGGTAGACCTATTGTTGTATAGATAATCATTGGAATTTCAACAATTAATAAAAGAATAGACAATAAATCTTTCTTTTTAGCAACTATTAAATAATAAAGACTTAGTAAAGTAGATAAAGGAAATAAACAAAAGAATACACCAGATTCACTATTATTACTTAAGCCACCAAACGGAAAGAATAAAGATTGTGCATAACATAATATTTTTTGAATTACATTCGACCCATAATCAACACGTTTCCCTGGATATACAGTTTGATTTATGATTTGAATGTATTCTTTGGCTGTTATAAAATAGCTTAAAACAAAAACAACACAAACCATAAAAGCAGATAATAATAAAAGCCATTGCTTTTTGGACATATGTCTAATCTGATCAAAATTCTCCTTGATCATCCAAATTCCAATAACCAAGTATACATAACCCACAGGAACTTGCCATGCCGGGTATAAGTTACAAATAAATACACTGAAACTTAAAGCTATTAATAAGCCAAATATAGCTTGTTTTTTAAAGTTATCTTCATTGATAAATTTGTAAAAAAACACTAATGTTGCTGTTCCGCTTAATAGATAATTTGGAAAACCCCACCATAAAAAGTAAGAAGAAAAAACAGTCATCGTTGCACCTGTAAAAGCTACTAGTTTGTTCTTTGAAAGGATATAATATAAATCCATGCAGAATAAGAAGGCAAATACAGGCACAAAATAAAAGTAAAAACTAAATGCATTTTCTAAAGGTAATAGCGTAAAGATTAATTTCCATGGCTGATATACTAACATTCCTAATCCAGCATATACACCAGTTGAAATATTTAATGTTTCTGTTCCTCTTAAAATTGAATTGTATTTTGCAAAAGGATGAACATCCATTGCAGATGCAAAAATACCTGGATTTCCAACCAAAAATTCATCTGAACGTATAGTTCTTATTTGTCCAAAAATCGGATAAGACAAAGCATCTACTTTACTACTTTGTATAGTCATAGTATAATAGGCCATTGAATCTCCATTAATTTTAAATAGAGTGACAAACAATAATAAGCCTACTCCTATATACCAACGATATTTAAACATAAAATCATAAATTTTTTTTTTACTGGATACACTAAATGCAAACTTAAAAAGAAAACTACAAAAAACAATATAAATGCACGATATAATGGAATTCTTAATCCTCCAATTTGAATTCCACTGTTCAATGTCCAAACATTCGATGGTACATAAAACGCTAACAATAAAGAAACGCAGATTGAAAATAGAATAGCACACAATACTTTCTTTGAATTATGTCCTGTACTATGAAAAAGTAATCTATTTATCATAGATTACTCATTTCTTTCAAATAACGTGCCAGTGCATCCTGCCAAGTAGGTAATGGTTTAAAACCATTTTCTACAAGTTTAGATTTATCTAACGAGAATTAAATGGTCGAGCAGCCTTTGATAAACCATATTCTTCTGTTGTTACAGGATTTACTTTAGTAGTGTAACCAGCTTGTTTAAAGATTTCACACGCAAAATCATACCAGCTGATATATCCACCTTCATTAGTCGCATGATAATAGCCATATTTATCGGTTTCAATCATGTCAACTAATAATCTAGCTAAATCAAATGTATAGGTTGGAGTACCAATTTGATCATTTACTACTCGTAATGTATCAAATTTCTTTCCTACATTTAACATAGTCTTAATGAAGTTATTTCCATTCTTTCCAAATACCCACGCAATACGAACAATGAAATATTTAGATAAAGTATTGGAAACGGCTAATTCTCCTCCAAGTTTAGTCTGTCCATATACATTCAATGGTTTATAATCCTTACAATCCGGTTGCCAAGGCTTAGTTCCTTGTCCATCAAATACGTAGTCTGTAGAAATATAGACCATCTTCGCATCTACTTCTTTACATGCATCCGCAATATTCTGTGTTCCATCCACATTAATAGCTTTAACCTTAGCCTGTTTATCTTCATCTTCAGCTAAGTCTACAGCCGTCCATGCTGCACAATGTACAACTACATCTGGATTTACACTCTTAATTGTATTCATTACAGCTTCTTTGTTTGTGATATCCAAAGATATATATTCAGCCGTCGTTACATAAGAACCATCTTGAATACCACTATAGCTTTTAGCTAAGTCTGTACCTATACCAGTATATCCTCTAGAAGCCAATTCATTCATTACATCATGACCTAATTGTCCAGCCACACCTGTCACAAAAATCTTCATAAGAAAACCTTCCTTTCGTTTAAGAAGAAAAGCTAAAGATTATTCCTTAGCTCTTCCTTTTTCTACATACATCTTTTCAAAATAGTTTTGGTATTCACCACTAATGATGTTCTCCCACCATTCTTTATTGTCTAAATACCATTGGATTGTCATTGGAATACCTGTATCAAATGTATATTTTGGTTTCCATCCAAGTTCTGTTTCCAACTTCGTAGGATCAATCGCATAACGCATGTCATGACCTTTTCTATCTGTTACATACGTAATTAAGCTTTCAGGTTTATTTAATGCATGTAATACAGTCTTCACAACTTCTAAGTTTGTTCTTTCGTTGTGACCACCAACATTATAAACTTCACCAACACGTCCCTTACGAACAATTAAATCAATAGCTACACAGTGATCATATACATGTAACCAGTCACGTACATTTTCACCAGTTCCATATACTGGAATTGTTTCATCATTTAATGCACGAGAAATAATTAATGGAATTAATTTTTCTGGGAAATGATAAGGACCATAGTTATTTGAACAACGACTAATTGTTACTGGCAAACCATACGTTCTGTGGTATGCAAGAACAAATAAGTCAGCACTTGCCTTCGCACTTGAATAAGGACTTGAAGTGTGAAGTGGAGTGTTTTCAGTAAAGAACAAGTCAGGACGGTCTAATGGTAAATCACCATATACTTCGTCAGTAGAAACTTGGTGATATCTTTGAATACCATACTTAACACAAGCATCTAATAATGTTGTTGTTCCCATAACATTCGTCTTTACAAAGATTTCAGGATCTTCAATACTACGGTCAACATGACTTTCAGCCGCAAAGTTAACGACTACATCAAATTTTTCTTTTTCAAACAAATCCATGATAAATTCACGATCTGCAATATCACCCTTGATAAATTTATAGTTAGGCTTATCCTCTACAGGCTTACAAGTCTCTAAGTTACCTGCATAAGTCAATTTATCCAAGTTCACAATCATATCCTCAGGATATTTATTTACCATATAATGTACAAAGTTTCCACCAATGAAACCAGCACCACCAGTTACTAAAATTTTCATTCTTTTATTCTCCTTCATATATAAATTGATTATTCGATTCCTCTAAAGTAGGACCAATCTGATCTTTTTCACTCAATACAGGCTCAATACCATTTAATAATGAACCCCAATCTACATTACAAGTCGGATCATCATAACGCATACCACCCTCAGATTCCTTGTTGTATACATTATCTACTTTATATCTAACTCAACATTATCCGTTAAAGTTAAGAATCCATGCGCAAATCCCTGAGGAATAAAGAACTGTCTATGATTTTCTTCACTCAATTCAACACTTACCCATTGACCAAATGTAGGACTTCCCTTACGAATATCCACAGCCACATCAATGACTGTACCCTTCGTACAAGAAACCAATTTGCTCTGTGCATAAGGCGGATTTTGCCAGTGCAAGCCACGAAGCGTACCCTTTTGTGCACTAAAAGACATATTGTCCTGTACAAAATCGACGGTAATACCCATCTTCTCATATTTAGGCTTAGAATACGTCTCCGTAAAATACCCTCTATGATCTCCAAATACATCCGTATCAATAATCAATACTCCAGGAATCTTTGTTTCAGTTACCTTCATCACTATACCCCCAATTACTTAATATACTTACGATCCATGATCTTCTTCAAATAAGCACCATACTGATTCTTTTTATAAATTTCATACGTAGATGCCAATTCCTCATCACCAATCCAACCATTGTCATACGCAATCTCTTCAAGACACGCAATCTTACGATGCTGGTGCTCCTCAATTGTCTTCACAAAATTCGTTGCATCCACTAAAGACTCATGCGTACCCGTATCTAACCAAGTAAATCCATCACCAAGTAAAGTAACATTCAATTCACCATTCTCTAAATAAATACGGTTCAAATCAGTGATTTCCAATTCACCACGAGGACTTGGTTTTAAATTCTTTGCATACTCAACCACTTTATTATCATAGAAATATAGTCCTGTTACTGCATAATTTGACTTAGGACAAGCAGGCTTTTCCTCAAGACTAATCGCCTTACCCTCAGAATCAAATTCTACAACACCAAAACGTTCAGGATCCTCTACATAATAACCAAATACGGTAGCCCCAACTTCATTTTCAGCAGCCGCACGAAGACGTTTCGTCAAACCATGACCATGGAAAATATTATCACCCAAAATCATCGCACAACTATCATTGCCAATAAACTCTTCACCCAAGATAAACGCTTGAGCAAGTCCATCCGGACTTGGCTGAACCTTATAAGAAAGCTCAATACCAAACTGATGACCATCCCCCAATAACTCTTTAAAACGAGGTGTATCATCCGGAGTCGAAATAATTAAAATCTCACGAATCCCAGCCTGCATTAAAATAGACATAGGATAATAAATCATTGGCTTGTCATAAATAGGAAGTAATTGTTTACTAGTCACCTTAGTCAAAGGATACAAACGAGTACCACTACCACCAGCTAAAATAATACCTTTCATAATGTGTTCCTCCATAATTAAATACATTATATCACACATATAAAATAAACCCTAACGTAACGTTAGGGTCAAGAATTATTTTTAACTTATTACATTAAAGAAATGGATAATACTATAAATAGCAGGAATATCAACCAGAATTATGAATGGAATAAAATAGTAGATACGATTAAATTTCTTTAACAGACCATTCGATAAAGCTACACACAATAACAGTACTAAAGGCAAGAAATATCTTCCCTGAACACCTTCTGTAACAAAACTTCCAACTGTAGTCCAGTATAAATACATCCCTAAAAGAATTAAAGCAACTTCTATCACAACAACGCAGATATACCAGAATCTGTTACCAAGCTTATGCTTCACACTTTCTGTGCATGTCGCAAAAATCATTGAAACAAAGAATAAATAGTAAGATAGTTTGGGTATTTGAATAGTTAACCAACCTAAGTTACTTACCATTGTACTTAAATAAAAATCTTTCTTTACCATAATAGTGTGATATAACATCCTAAAAATATTCATTTTGTCTTCAAGTAAAAATTGAATTTGTTGACTACTATCCACATGTGCAGTTTCATAATAAACTTTAAAAGCTACTGTTGTTGTCATAAATTTTTTCAAATAATTCGAAATTAAAAATAATATTATTGCACTAAAAACAAAACAAAGTATCAACTTCATTTGTTGCTTTGAAATACGTAACAGTTGAGAAATCACACCAAAATAAATACCAAATATTGGTAAATATACATATTTTGTTAAAAAGATAAAAATAATTAAACTACAAACAATCATTATATCCTTCGTTTCAATCTTTTCCTTATCAAACAAATACAAGAAGTAAGCAACACTTAAAATACATGCTGCAATAATACTACAATCTGAAGAATAAGAAGCTGCTAATTGAATTAGCATCGGATTAAAGCAAAAAACAAAGAATACATTTTTTTAATTTTGGTGTTATTTTAATTGAATATGAACCAACACTAATAAATAAAGCTAAGTTAGCCATTCTTCCTAGGTAATAACATGTATATAAAGATAAATGCAAAATTTTGCCAATTCCTATGGCAATCCCTGGTATCAAGTAAACCGATACGTCATACCCTGATGCTTCTTCAAATAATGTGTATGATGGATGGAAATTGAAGCCTAAGTTATTAAAAACATCTGAATAAGATCTTAATTTTTGAACACTATAAGCTGAGTCAATGTAAACATATTTCATTGCTTTTAAATTCAAATTAGAAACCAAATAAGTTCTTTGAAAGTGTGATTGCTCATCTGGTACATAATCCGGAAGCATCACAAACATAAAGGATATTCCGATTGGAATCATGAATAAAACAAACAATAAATCAATTCGGTCTTTCATTCTTTTAAATAAATAATAGAAATATACACAGAAGATGTAGACGAACACAACAATTAAAATCAGGCTAACTATACTAAATTTTCGATCATCCCACCAATAAGAAAGATATCTTAAACCTGACAAAACAGATGCCGTTGCTAAAATCCATTCTATGACAAACAGCCAAATCAATTTTATACGTTTAATATTTTGCTCCACTACCTTCAGTATTTTACTATCCTTATGATTTTTAATAGTTATCCCTAAAGGAATGAGTAATAACACAAAAGGTGTCATATATATTAACATTCTACTCATATCCGCTATCCTCTTCTCTTTTTACAAATAAATAAACCCGCTTGTTTAGTAACAACAATCTTACCATTATTCTCTAACAATTCTTCAATATATTCTTTGAACTCATTTAGTCTAGGGCCCAAGATTTCATTTTGATTGCCATGACAAGACATAATATAATCAATCAATGGTTTTGACTCGGTGATTTCTAAAGAATCTTCATAATCCTTTCGTTGAACATTGAAGAAGTATTCTTTTAAAATACTTTCACCATTCTCTAAACCAAAGATATCATACAAACTATGATTTGATAGATTAATTCTAGAATCAAAATTCTGTACGATTTCTGTGATTTCTTTCATATGGTTCTTACCATATGTACTACAATAAAGGATTCCATCACTTTTTAGTACTCTATCTATTTCTTTTAAACCAAGATTTAAATCATTTAAATAGAATAAAACATGATTGGCAATAATAGAATCAAAGTACTCATCTTTAAAAGGAATCTTTTCAGCATCTGCCACAATACAGTTAAAATCAGAACCTAATTTATTTCTTACTTCTTCAACCATACCTTCACTAATATCCGATAAGAAGATTTCTCTATTTCTTAAATCAATTCTATTTTCTTGCCACAATTTACCATTACCACAACCAAGTTCTAACAATCGATTGAATTTACTAAAATCAATTTGATTGAATAACCAATTAAACCAACCCTGCTTATTTGTAGAATACTTTTCATGTAGTGATATACGATCATTTAAGTTCTTTGCATTCTTATATTGTTCAATAATATTCGTTTCCTCATTCGATAATTGGACTAAAGATAGAATCATATTCCAACTTAAATCCGGCGTTTGACTCGCTCTTTTTAAAGCATCCTTTAAAGATTGTAAATGACTAATCTTGTCTTCAATCAAATTAATCTGTAACTCAAAGCTTTCTTTTAAGTTCGTATTATCCATAACCATAGGAAAGATTTCTTCAATACTAAAACCCAAATGTTTTAAAGATAAAATCTTCTGTAATTTTAATAAATCTAAATCACTATATTGACGATACCTATTTTCCATAACAAAAGAGGGTTTTAATAACCCTATTTTGTCATAATATCGAATTGTTCTTTCACTCACATTCGCTAGTTTTGCGAATTGTCCTGTCTTGTAGTAATTCATTTTTCAATTTTAGGATATGTAAATAGTCCTTTATCCAAATCAAAATTAGGATTATGGAAAGGATCTCCATTCTTTAAAATCTCTGGCCATTTCTTTTGGAAACGAGCAATTTCACTTTGGAAACGAGCTTGTTTTTCTGGTGTATCCTCTAAACCTCTAGATTTAGATTCATAGTGATACCAAACAGAGAATACATCTTCAACAATCCATTTATTTAAGCTTCTAATTTTTAAACATAAATCAACATCGTTACATGCAACTTTAAAGTCTTCATCAAAGCCACCAACTTCGTCAAAGATTTCCCGCTTTGTCATTAAACAAGCGGCTGTTACTGCAGATACATCCCATGAAACACGAGGTCTACCCATATATCCAAAATCATTTCTATCAATTAACGAGAATGCAGCTGTCGCATAACCATGATATCCAACTACGACACCACAATGTTGTACTGTATCATCTTCATACAATAATTTGGCTCCAACAGCACCCACATCTTCTCTTTGACATACCCCTAGCATGTCTTCAATGGAATCTGGTTCAATGACTTTTGTATCATTATTTAAGAACAAGATATATTCACCATGCGTGTATTTCACACCATAGTTATTGATCTTTGAATAGTTAAAATCACCCTCATAATAAATAACTTTTACATTTGAATATGTTTCTTCCAATTCTTTATAGTAATCAAATATTTCTTGTTCAGTCGAGTTGTTTTCAACAATCACAATCTCTATATTTGAATATGTATTTACATTCATTAAAGATTCAATACAACCCTTCAATAAATCTTTATGATTGTAGTTTGGAATCAAAATAGATACCAACGGATGATCTTTCACTGTATATTTACAATGATACATTCCATATAAAGGACGAGGCAACATTTCAACAGTCGCATCAATACCAACACGTTTAAAATGGGATTCAATGGCCTTTTTACCAGATGTGTAACAATACATCTTACTTTCTGGATCCATAGCCGTTGATAATGGGTGCATTCTCCAGTGATATAAAATTTTTGGAACGTGGTGTACACTATTTGCCTGCTCTACACATCTAAAGATAAAATCATGATCTTGTGATCCATCATATTCACTACGCATTCCACCTACTTTACGAACAATATCCATATTTACAACAAAGAAGTGTGTAATGTAGTTATGAGAACACAATAAGTCAATACTGAAATCTGGTTTAAAGTGTGGATCTTCAAATTTCTTTGTCTTATCATTCAACTTATCTTCATCCGAATAAACACAATCATGATGAACTTCCTGCATAGAAGCTACAAATTCATATAAACAATCCGGTGTCAATAAATCATCATGATCAAATAATCCTACATAATCACCTGTAACTAATTCTAAGGCACCATTCATATTTCCAGAAATACCATAGTTTTTTTCTAATTTCTTAAATACGATTCTTGAATCATCCCCATAATGTTCTTTCACATATTTTTCTACCGAATCATTTGTACTTCCATCACCAATACACAATTGCCAATTAGAATACGATTGATTACGTACAGAATCAATCATTTCTTTTAAGTACTCTTCTTTCGTATTAAATGTCGCAACAATGATACTAATCATTGGAGAAAATTCAAATTTTGTATTTCTTTGTCTTTCTAATTCTTCTTCCGTTACTTTAGTGGCATTAAACCATTCATCATATTCTGCCCAATTATTTGAACCATGAACAATACGATCAATAACACCAGAAAAACCTTTTTTCTTTAAAATTCTAAAACCATTCTTAAAATGTTGATAACTCAACATTTTAAATAGTTTAGGAACTTTTGAAAGCACATTTTGACTTGGCGTTTTTTCTTGAAGAATCTCTTTACTTTGATAATTCTTAGTCTTCAACACAAAACTATACTTTTCTTTTGCGTTTCCTTTCCATTTGATAGTGTATCCACAATCAATTTGGTCTTCACCCACAAAGAATAAGGAATATAAATCCACTCTACCTTTTGAATGAAATTCAATATCCACCTTTTTTCCATTTGAATCAAAGACAGAATATTCAATTGGATCTTTCGCATACGAATAAGCCCAGCCTTTTAGTTGATAAGTTTTTGTTTCTTCATTGAAAGTAAATTCATCAATATATGTGTTAATTTCTCTTTTGTCTCTGTATTTATTAATTTTTCTTTGATCATAATTTAAAATACTCTCACTACATACATCTGTATAGGCAATGATTTCAATGGATTTAGGTTCTTCATTACAATCGATAATCAAACGAAACCCAATATGCGTATTCTTAAAACCTAAATCATAGCCATTTATAATGTCTTCACGACCTGGTCGAAATAACTCGAAATCAACTTCTTTTCCGTCCAGTTTAATGTGATAATTGACACTTTCATTATCTTCTTGATAGCACCAGCCAACAATGGTAATAAATTGTTTTGCTTTTAAATCATGAAACTCAAATCTTTCAATACTATATTTTAAAGCCATACTACTCACACCTACAATTCTTCCGCAAAGCCTTTTTCTAATTTCTTAAAAATCATGTATCCAACAATAACAACAACTAGTGAGAACACAAACACTAATCCTAATGCTGCAAAATCAGGCCATTGATGATACATAAACGCGTTACGATAAGAACCAATAATGGTTGTCAACGGGTTAATTGTTATTAGTGTATATAGAATACCTGCGCTTGATGCAGAGAATTGGCTTAGGTGATAAATAATTGGAGTACCATACATCAACATATTTAAAATGAAGGCTACAATGTTCTCAATATCTTGTACATATACATCGACTGCACTTAAAATCAATACAATACCTAATGTTAGTAAAGATTGAACGATAAGAATTGGGAATACCGCAATAACATGATAACTAAGTCCTGTACCTGTTCCAATACAGAAAATAATGATAATTAAGCATGAAATCAAAAAGTTTACAATTCCACTAAGAACTTGTGATAACGGAATGATTTCTCTTGGGAAATATACTTTTTTAATAATTCCCCCATTTGCCTTAATCGAACTAGTTCCCATATTTACGGATGTCATAAAGAATGTCCATGGAATAATACCTGTAATCAAATAAATTAAGTAATTTTCACCAGTTACTCCACGACCAAACAAGTATGGAAATACAATCCAATATACTATAACTTGTAACAATGGATTTAAAAATGACCACAAGATTCCTAAAAAAGATCCTTTGTATCTACCACGAATATCCTTTTTAACATTCGTTTTTAATAACTCTCGATAATTATAAAGATTTTTAAATATACTCATACGCCATCACCTTCTATACATTTTCAAACTCAATTTCTTTTGAGGCCAAAATACATTCTTTCTCTTTACACTCAACTTTAAATTTATGTTTACCTTTTTCTAAGGTTGTTAAATCATACTGGAATTGCCATCCAATAGTATTTACATCCATAAATCCAACATAATGATCAAAGTATGCATCATATACATCTTTTCTATATGTACGATCCACTTTAATATCCATAGGATTTCCATCTAAATAGAAATGAATTGTGCATCATCTGAATCCGAGATTTGCCATCCCTTAAACAAGTGTTGTTTATCTGTTGCATCCACTTTTGAAATATCTCTAGGACTATCAATATAAACAACAGCCCTACTTTTTTGTTTACCACTCTCAATATTCTTTTGTCTTTCCTGCTTATGGTCTTGTGCCACTTGTTCTAGATATTCATCCACTACATAAGTAGGATCCCCATCTAAACGTAACTCACCTTTATAGATCCAGATGACACGAGTACACAAGTCTTTTACAACTTCCAAACTGTGTGTAACAATCACAATTGTTTTATTTGAATCACGCAATTCTCTTAATTTGTTATAGCACTTTTCCTGGAAGTGTTGATCTCCTACAGCTAGAATTTCATCAATCAATAAAATTTCAGCATCTACATTAATGGCTACAGAGAAAGCTAGACGCATATACATACCCGAAGAATACGTACGAATTGGGTTATCAATAAATTCACCTAATTCACTAAATTCAATAATGTCATCAATACGAGCATCAATTTCTTTTCTAGTTAAACCAAAAATAGATGCATTGAAATAAATATTTTCACGACCTGTAAAATCTGGGTGGAACCCAGCCCCTAACTCAAGCAATGAAGTTAACTTTCCATCCGTTTCAATCGTTCCTTTTGTTGGATAAATAATTTTAGTCATCAACTTTAATAAAGTTGATTTACCAGAACCATTCACACCAATTAAGGCTACAGTTTCCCCTTTTTTGATATTTAAATTTATATTGTTTAATACCTGATGAAACTCAGGCTTTTTTCGATTCCAAAATATTAATTTTGTCTTTAACGTATTTGCCTTATCATATTCAACCTTGAACTGCTTCGACATATTACGTACTTCTATCGCATTTGTCTTATCCATTGGATTACCTCTCAAACATTCCTATTTTAGCATATTCACATCAAAAAAAAGAACAAAAGTCCTCTTTATATCTTTGTAATTACTTCATTCCATGATTTACAAACATTCGGGCTTGTGTCTTATACGTTGCCAAACTGAAAACATCTTCTTTCAATATAGCCTTTTTCATCTTTACTTTTAAATCGTCTGCATCATTCACATCAAAGAAACAAACGCCATCATATGTTCCTACAGTTTCATGAGCATATGGTAAATCAGCACAATCATGGGTAAATCAAATTCCTTCGCTTCACTTATTGGTAACCCCCAAGTTTCAAGCTTTGAAGGAAAAATTAAACAACTGGATTTCTTATAATACGCAAATACATCATCTAATGATAATAATCCAGTAAAATGAATGTTCGAAACAGAATTGTACTGATTCACAACATCTTTTGCGTATGTATCTTCAGAACCATCAATTGTAAGCACAACTTGATATAAGTCTTGATTGATTTCACGATTTAATCTTTTTGTAGCTTCACAAATAATTTCAAAATTCTTAAAATGACGACTCACACTTGGAAAAAAGAAAGTATACGGTTGAATCTTTTCAATATTTTGATATTTACTTGTATCAATCCCATGTTCAGCACGCATTACACAGATTTGATTCAAATCCATATTCAATAGCTTCTGCATGGAACTGGCAATCCAATCTTGTTGAACAATGACATAATCATTGGCATGCACATTGATTTTATATAAATATTTATAGAATAGAGAAAACAAGAATACTTTCTTATTATATTTAAAATCTTTCCATCCCGCTTTATACGCAAACGTTGGATTATGGAAATATGTAACTTGATGTTTCGCATGTACTTTTGGAGTCATGTCATGAATTGAAATCCATAAATAGATATCTTTGTCTTTCGAATATTTTTTAAAGTACGAATACTCATAATACATTCTTTTAAACCAGCTTTTACGTGATTCTGGAAGTTCAATAATCTCAAAGTAAGATTGGTATTTTTCAAACAACGATACCCTATGTACAAATAGTATGAAATGATATTTTTCATATAATTTGGATTCAATAATTTCATCACAGAAATTGTAATAAACCGTTAACGTACCACCTTGAAATAAGTTAATACCCGATACAACAATCATTGGTTTCATGACTATTCACCATCTTCAGGTAATGGTTCTTCATTTATAGAAGGTTCTTCATACGTTTCTTGATCTGTATATCCATAATCATAGTTTTGTGAATAATCATAATATACACTTCCTTGAGCCTGAGCATTTTCCTGCTCAATATAGCCTTCAGCCACACCAGCGGCTCCTGTATCATATTCATCTTTGATCTTATTCGCTGATTTTCCATCAAGTACAGCTTCAATCTTTTGACGAGCAATACTAACACAATAATCTTCTGGCATGACAACCGAAAGCTCTTGAGCCATAGATGCACAAACTGCCGAACTATTTGTACCTCTTAATACATAGTTTTGGAATTTCCAATTCGGCATAGCCTGCAATTCATATTGAAGTAATGCTGTGATTTCATTGGTTGACATATTTGTATCAAATGCATTTTTGAATGATTTTAATAACTTTGTGTAGTTTGTCAAAATCTTTGAAGAAGCTGCCTTTTTAATAATAGCTTCCAATACTTGTTGCTGATTCTTTGCACGCTGAATATCACCATCTACATAGGCATGTCTTTCACGAGCATAAGCTAGAGCTCTAGCTCCGTTTAAGTGATTCCATCCTTCATGAACACCTTCCAATGCCCAATCCGCATTTAATCTTTCTACAGCCATTCCTTCAGGCACTTCAATATCAACACCATCCAATGCATCTACTATATCTTCTGCACTTGAAAAATTCACTCTAAATGTATAGTTGATATCAATACCTAATAAGTTTTCTACAGTTTGTTTCGTTTCTTCAATACCATACATACCCGTATGTGTTAATTTATCATATCCATATGAAGTTTGAACATAATAATCTCTAGGAATATTTACCATCAATACAGTTGACGTAGTTGGATTTACCGTAACAATCATATCCACATCACTTCTTGATAATTCATCAATATCTCCATATGTATCATTACCACTGACAAAGATCGTAAATGGATTCTTTGTGATATCATCAACCACTAATGCATCATTTTTGTTATTTGTATAATACACAGCTTGATAAATCGATTTTGTTTCATTTGAAAAACCACTATACTCTTCCATTTCCTCTACGTTTGCACGATAAATTTCATTCATCACAATAGCCTGAATTTCATCTTCATATAGTGCTTTTACTAATGCTTGCAAGTTATCATATTTTTTGTATGAAAAAGAATATTTTTTTAATTTTTTCTGGCACTTCTTTGTTCCCACAGAATCAATGTTTCTTAATACACCAATCTTTTCGTTCTTTAAACTCTGAATTTCTTCATCATGATCCGTTTTGGTAATTACTGAAATTGTATTTTTAATAGATCCCTTTTCTGCACCTGTAACAGAAGTTAGTGTACTGTATGTCTCATATAAATATACGTTTCCAAATCCCATAGTACATCCTACTAGAATCACTAAAATTACACTAATCACTTTTGTCCAAATCGCATGTGTCACAAAATTAATTAATAAAATTAAAATCGCATTTAAAATCACAATAATTAAGATGACTGGTAATAATAAATTACTAGGCAATACATTTAATGTCACAATTTGATATGCCGCAAAGCCGGACAAAACCAAAAGTACAATTGATAAAAGTGCTGCAAAAATTCTATATATTAAGCTCGTTGTATTCTTTTCCATGCAAGATCTCCTTTATAAACATATCGTATTCTACCACAATCCATAAATTCTATAAATATTCTGGATAATTTTGTTTTAAAAATCCAAGCAATTCTGTATATTCCTTTTTCTTTGATTGATTGATCAAACTAAAAATACATTTCTTAAATTTATAATAACCATATTCAAAACGTACCTTTTTCTTATAATCCAAATGATTCTTTTTTCCATAATAAATCATTGAATCCCAACTCATTTTAATACGCTCTTTAGATGCGTCTGTACATCCACCCTCTAAATGAATCATTTTTAACCCTTTATTGAATTTCACTTCTGCATGAGGATATTTATTTTTTATACGACTTGTTACGTCAGACTCTTCAAAATACATAAATATGTTCTCATCAAACATGCCCACATTCATAAACATATCTTTTCTTACAAATAAGTTTGCTCCTGTTATAAACATGTTCTTCTCATTAAACCGCCCCAATTTATTCCATAATTTAATTGTCCAATTTCGCCACAATTTTGTATTGTACTCAAAATAAAAGGAGTACCCTGGACTTAAGTCCTTCTTCACCAATTGAATGCCTTCAATCGCTAAATTTGAATTCTTTTTTAAAATCTGAATAGATTTGTTTAAAAATCGGTTCAATCAACACTATATCTGGATTTATAAAACCAATTACCTCTCCCTGACTTATTTTAGCACCCACATTATTACCAGCACCAAAACCTTTATTGTCGGAAGGTATATATTGAACATTTTGTATACTAGACTGCTTCACGAAAGACTCTACTCTTTCATTGACAGGACTATTATCCACTACAATGACTTCTAAATCATCCTTTAAATCATTGTACTTTTCAATTGAATTTAAACAATCCAACAAAATATCTCCATTTTTATATGCCACTATAACTAATGAAACCTTCATATCTACCTTCTTATTCCTTGTTTTAAACAAAATACCAAATCCATTATACGTGCTCTTGGTGTTTTAATTACTTTATAATACGAACTGAAATTCTGAAATAACACTCTAAAAAAACTACCTTTTTTCAAGTATTGAATATGTTTCTCACAAAAATCAGAATAACAATCAAAATCCACAACATTCTTTTCAAAATCACAATCTACTTTTCTTAATACATGCATCACATGTAAAGCAGATTCACAAAATGCAGTACGCGCATATAAAGCATCCTTAACTGTGTTTGATGTCATAACATCTTTTAATCCAATCGCATTTTTATCATGTATCCTATATTGAAATAAGGGTGCATTATAAAATACATGGAATTCGTTTCACTTGCCAATAATACAATCAACCAATCATGTACAAACTCTTCTGTAAAACATTCTAGAAAACGAGCACATAATTTCTTAGTTAAACATAAGGCACAACCTTGAAAACTATTACGAATCGATAATTCATAAAAACTGATTGGTACTACTTCATTAGTTTCAACCTTCTTCATTAGAAGATTATTATTGGACATTCTAGAATCTAAAGGAACCGTAAAAACATCTCCCTTTTGATCTATAAATTCAAAAGAAGAAGCTAGGACTGAAATATTCGAATTCTTTTCCATAATAGAAATCATATCTTCTACTTTATTTACTTTCCAAATATCATCTTGATCGCTTAAGAAAACATAGTCTCCATGACATAATGAAATTGCTTTTTTGAAATTCTTTTTATACCCAAGATTTTCTTCATTCTTATATAACTTAATATCTATATCTTTATGAGATAAAATATATTGTTCAATAACACGAACTGTTGAATCACTAGAACAATCATCTACAATAATAATTTCATCCACTTTGCGTGTTTGATTATAAATAGAATCTAATTGTTCTTGAATATATATATCCCCATTAAACGTAGCCATCGCAACTGAAATCATCGAATCACCTTTTCTTTCAGCACATACAATAAATCCATAACTCTTGCCTTCTTTGTTTTAATAAGTGAATAATAAGGACTTGTATTTTGGCACAACAACTCAAAAAACTTCTTATTTTCCAATGCTTGAATATGTTGATTAAAAAAAGCACTCATATGACTAAACTCTTCTTGATTCTCTTGATAATAATCCGAATTTGCCAATCGAATTATAGCCAAAACATTTAATGCATTATATGCATTCTGTGTACGAATCTTTAATGTATTTGCTCGTTGCAAATGTTCTTCTTTTGTTTGCGTATCATATTGTGCACCAATAGAATTCTTTTCGTGCAAACGATACTGAAACAATGGCTTATTATAAAAGTACATACTACTATAACTTGCCGCAATACTATTAATTAAATAGTCATGTTCAATATCTGTAGAGTAATGTTCTAAAACTAAATTCTTGATCCATTTATCCAATAAAAGTGAACAACCTTGAAAATAGTTCATGGCAAGATAATCCAAGAAATCCACTCGATATAAACTATCTTTTTCAACAGGACGACAATATAAATTATTATTGGATCGACTCTTATCCAGTTTCATTTGTATTTCTTGATTCTTATCATCAATATAAATAAAAGAAGAAGACAATACATGCATATTCGAATGAGTCTTCATAATATGCACCATTTCTTCTACTTTATTAGGCAACCAAATATCGTCTTGGTCACACAAAAAAATATAATCCCCACTACATAATTCCATAGCTTTTTTAAAGTTAAGACGATACCCTAGATTCACATCATTTTGTACTACCTTAACTGGATATTTTTTTAATAATTCTATAGTTGAATCACTCGATCCATCATCACAAACAATAATTTCATCTACTTTTAAAGATTGATTAAGAATGGATTCTATTTGTTCGCAAATATATTTTTCACCATTATACGTAGTCATTGCGACTGAAATCATTCTTAATCACCTAGCTTTCTAAAAAATTCGATTTAAAGCCTCATCCAATGTGGCATTAAATTTCTTTGTCGTAAAGTATGTGTTATACAAATTCTGAATATTTCTTCTTCTTTGAAGTTGCACATCCATACTTTCTGAGCAAACCCTTTCTGCCACTTCTTTTATATTCGACTTTTTCAAATTGAAACCAATATCCCATTCTTCACAAAAATCTTTTGTGTCCCCCTTAATTGTATTTATGATAGGAAGTCCCGCACACATATAGTCTAGTGACTTCATAGTCAACCCAACTACTACACTCGACTTCATGACATTAAAGCCATAATTACACTGATCAAACACTTCTTGTTTGCGTTGAAAATCGTATACTTCCTTATGGTCAACTACATTGACTCCTACACATAATACTTCTTGAATGAAATATTCTTTATTTTCACCATCACCAATAATATGTAACGTACACTTTTTATGAGTACTGCACTCCCTTAAAAAAGCAGTGATTCTAGGAATGTCTATAATATTATTAATAGAACCCAAGTAGCAGAACTGCAACTCATTCTCACTTAAATACGGATTCATTGGCAAACACTCTCTATCAATTGCCCAATATAGAACATTTCCACAATGTACATATTTCTTAAACAATTCACATTCACAGAAAACAACATCCCCACTTGATAAATACTTATCACGATTATTCTTCCATATTTTAAATGGCAATAATCCCTTATATCGATCAATCGGCATGGATTCTGGCCATAAATCAATAATGTCATACATCACTTTAACATTATGATGTTTCTTTTTATATTTCGCCATTTCTTTTACAAGCGTATTACACGGTATAATACAATGAATTAAATCTGGTTGAATGTCTTCCATTGCCTTTCTTGCCTTTTTAGAAAACTCAATATGAGACAAGATTCTGTCCGCAGAAAGATTCTTATGATACTCACGAACAGAAATCACAACATCAGCTTCAGCTTGATAAACCGCTTTTTTTCTATGCGAAAAAATTTGAAGTTACACTCACAACATCAAACCCCTTAGAAGTGTAGTATTTCTTCAATAAATGAATACGATCCAAACATGTATCAAACGCATATACTAATGCTACGACCATACAAAACCCCTCAACCTAAATATGATATAAACGAAGACCTTATAACTATCCCCTAGTTATTATTATCTTTATTATGGATACTTCCCGTACCACCTTCGACAACCCCATCATGTTTTAACACTGAAAAGATTGTCATAAAAAAACATTTCACATCAAAAGAAAAACTTAAATTCTTACAATACTCTCCATCAAGCTTAGCCTTCACATCTATTTCCAACTCATCACGACCATTTACCTGAGCCCAACCAGTAAGACCAGGAAGTACATCATTAGCGCCATAATGATCTCTCAATTCAATTAAATCATATTGATTCCATAGAGCAGGTCTTGGACCCACAATTGCCATTTCCCCTTTAAATATATTAAACAACTGTGGAAGCTCATCCAAAGACGTCTTTCTCAAAAATTTTCCAATACTCGTAATATATTGATCTGGATTTTCCAATAAATGCGTAGGCATGTCTTTCGGTGTATCAATACGCATTGTTCTAAACTTTAAAATATTAAAATAAGACTTATGAATTCCCACACGCTTCTGCTTAAAAAACACAGGCCCCGGAGAAGTCACCTTAATTAAAACCATTAATACAATCAATAGTGGAGATAAGATTATGATTCCAGCCAAACTCAAAAGAAAATCTATCGTTCGCTTTCCATATTTCGAATACATAAAAACACTCTCCTATTTTTGTAGAGAATTTCTCTACGTAGAAAAGTATACCATAATAAAAAGCCTGAAACAAAAAAAGTTGAAAAAGTCAAATCATATTCTTGTAATATCATCTTTATATAAGGGGTATATTAAAATTATGTGATAATGTCAAAAAAAGATGGATCATAATCCACCTTTAATACAACCCTTTTTTAATATCCAATAATATCAAAATCAATGAAACGCCCAAAACAATATGACCAATACCCGAAACACCAGAAATAAAAGCAGATACAACATTCAAATCTAAAACTTGAACAATGCCACGAACTACTAACATAATAGCCGTTAATTTAAGACCAACATTATAAAACAACACTGCACGATTGTTTTTTAAATTAATGTTCATTGAAACCAATCCAAGAATCAAAAAGAACATCATACCCAAGATAAAATAATGTGTATGAACAACCGATAAAGTCGTCCAAGCAGTATAATCATTCATCCTCGTAAATTCACGATAGAACACTCCACTAATCATAGCCAATACTGTATATACAATCGAATAATTTATATATCGTTTCATCATTAATACTTCCAAATCAAACAAATTACGAACCTGCCTCAATAAATCATCAACAGATATGCCCATATAAAAAGAAGGCAGAAAATTAATTCTACCTTCAATTCAAAATACTAAAAATCATTTTCTTCTAAGAAATCTGTAACACGCTTAACATATTGAGCACATAACTCATCTGTTTTCGCTTCCACCATGACACGAATCAATGGTTCTGTCCCGCTTGGACGAACTAAGATACGTCCTTCATTTCCTAAATCATTCGCAACTGAATCTACAACTTCTTGTAGTTCTTTACTTTCTAGACATGCATTCTTATCTTTAACAGTCACATTCTTTAATAACTGTGGATAAATAAACAATCCTTCACTCAATTCCTTCAATGATTTTCCTGTAGCTTTCATGATTTCTAGAATCTTTAAAGCCGTCATTAAACCATCACCCGTTACTTCATGTTCTAAGAAAATGATGTGTCCACTTTGTTCTCCACCAACCCAGTAGTCATTCTTCTGCATTTCTTCAAATACATACTTATCTCCTACTGCCGTTTGAATATAATCAATCTTATTGGCATCTAAAGCCTTATATAAACCTAGGTTTGCCATAACCGTTGTGACAACCATATTCTTGTTTAAATGATTGATTGATTTCATATAACGAGAACAAATATATAAGATGTAGTCTCCATCGCAAAGCTTTCCATCTGAATCCACCATGATCAAACGATCAGCATCGCCATCAAATGCCAAACCAATATCATAGTCCCCTTCACGCATCATTCTTTGTAGTCCTTCAGGATGTGTAGATCCACACTTATTGTTGATATTGATTCCATTTGGCGAATTGTTGATGGCATCTACTGTAGCACCTAAAGAATCCAATGTTTCTACCGCTGTACTTGTCGCAGACCCATTTGCCAAGTCACAAAGAATTTTCATACCAGATAAGTCTACAGGAACACATTCTTTTAACCAGCTCATATAGATTTCTAGTCCATCTTCCCATTCGAAATATTCTCCAATGTGATCTCCAGTCACTAGATCTAAATCGGTTAAGCCATCCATATATTTTTCAACTTCAAGAAGAAGTTCTTCTTCCATCTTCTCTCCATTGTGGTTAAAACACTTGATTCCATTATCATAATATGGATTGTGACTTGCACTTACCATGATTCCACAATCAAAGCGTTCTTTACGAACCAAATAAGAAATAGCCGGAGTTGGACATACACCTAATAAATAGACTTGAGCCCCCATGCTTGTAGCACCTGCCGCAAGCCCTAATTCAAACATGTCTCCACTAAGTCTTGTATCTTTACCAATCAAGATTTTCGCATGTTTTTCTTTTCCATAATACCAACCTAAATATTGTCCAATCTTAATAGACATATCTAAAGTTAAACCTTCATTCGCTCTTCCACGAACTCCATCTGTTCCAAAATACTTACCCATTACTCTGAATCCTCCTTGTCTAATGATGTATTTTTAGCTAATTTCACACTTGCATGTACTGTCTCTGGTGATAATGTAACATTTACTCGATTACCCTTCGCATCATAAGCCGCCAACGCTGCATTAGCCTCAAAATCTTGAATTTGACCTGTACAGTCAATCAACGCCTTCACAATTCGAATTGAATTCAATTGATTCTGGCTTGCCGTAATCTTAACTGTCATCACATCTAATGTAGGTGTTTCAAAATCAGTTACCTTTTGGTTTGATCCCACCAACAATTCTGGTTGGATTGTGAATGATTTTGTAACTTTTTTAGAAAGTGTAACATCAATTGTAGCAGGATCTACAACAGCTTCAATTTTTTCTGGCAAATTCTTTACCTTTAAATTGATGATATTTTCACCTTCCGAATATTTTTTCAAGTCAGCTACGACTTGCACACTACCCTTTGAACGGAATACCTGAATACTTGTCGCATCTCCAGTTAATGAAACATCTACTGTACTTGGCACACCAGCCACATCATATTTATCTGTATCTGCGAGTACTTCAACAGCTACATTTCTTAGATCCACAGTTGTTCTTGTATCGTTGAACAATTTTAAACTAATATCTTCATAGTTGATCACAACACAAATCATGATGGATAAAACCAAAGAAATAATTACAGATCCTTTTTTATCAAATAATACACGGTCTACGAGTTTACTAACTTTTTGAAATATCAAAGTCAGTAAACCACGCAACTCATTAAACCATACAGAAGGGCTCTTCTTATTTGGAGATTCCATGTTGACTGCCCTCCTTTTTCTGTTCATATAAATTCACAATTTCGATTGCCTTCACACGCTCATCCTTATTTGCGTCCTCAGTCTGCTTTTTAGCACGTTTCCCCATGGACTTGGCCTGAGACAACATAGGAACAAGAATTGAAGACGGATTTTGACTTGATTCTGTCACTAACATATTTGTTAGATAACGCTGTAAACCTTCTGGTGGATATTGCGTTAACTGGCCATTGACCGCAACTGAAATATTTCCTGTTTCTTCACTCACAATAATTGTTATTGAGTCTGTAATTTCACTGATACCAACAGCCGCTCTATGTCTTGCTCCATACTTACTAGGAAGATCCTTTGTGGTTGGAGGAAAATAAGCTGCTGCACACGCTATTTTATTCCCCTGAATAATAACGGCACCATCATGCATTGGTGTTCCATACTGAAATATTGTTCCTAATAATTCAGTTGAAACTTCTGAATCCATCACAATTCCTGTACGAATAAAATCGGACAAGCTCTGTGTTCTTTCGATAGAATCAAGGCTCCTGTCTTTGATTTTGACATTTCTGTACATGCCTCTACCAATTCATTGATCATTTGTTGAATTTGTGAAACGGAGACATCCGTTGTTAAGATGGCTGTTGTTTTACCAACTTTTTCCAACATACCACGAATTTCAGGTTGGAAAACAACCAAAATAACGACAACTCCCCAATTCAAGAACATTTCAATCAAATAATTTAAAGCATTTAAGCCTAGCCATACAGCTAAAGCCTTGATTAAAACGATAATCAATACACCCTTCACTAGTTGGATCGTACGTGAATTATTACGCACAATTCTTAGTCCAGAATATATCAATCCCCATACTACTAAAATATCCAATAATAATCGAATTAGGAATGTAATATCAGATAAGCTGAAACTCATCTAAAATACCCCCTTATTTTATTTATAAATTTTTTGAAATTAAATCACTTACTGAATCATACTCAACTTGAGCATGTGCTTTTACATCTTCATCTGCATACGACATAACTGAACCATGCACACCAAATTCAATCAACGGAATATCATTATGTCCATCACCAATTGTATATACATCTTCTTCTTTGATATTCGCATATTCAATCAAGAAATCTAAACCTGTCGCTTTAGAAATTCCCTTTGGTACAATATCAACAACGAAATTATTTGGATAAGCAACAACTTGTTCATAATACAAATCATTGATTTTACTTGCCACTTCTAAAGCTGAATCTGTATCTTCCATTGATAATACGATCTGCGCAAAATGTGTCATATCCAATAATTCGGCTTCCGTAACATCTGGTTTTAAATTTGGATAACGATGATCCACTGCATCTGGCTGCAATACAATACGATGACGGTGAATTCCATCATTTACAACATAACTAATCACAGTGTCTAATTTTTTTACATTATGTAAAATGTCTACACAAACATCAAAATTTAAATAATTTGATAATAAAACATTTCCATTCTCATCAAAAACCATACCACCATTATTTGTGATCAAGTAATCACATGGTAAATTAAATAATTTGATTTGCGCATCAATCGATTCTTTAGAACGACCCGTCACAATCACGAATTTGTTCCCCTTATTTTTCCATTCTTCAATCGATTTTAAATCTTCTGGCATTACATCCTGTGCATAACGTAATGTACCATCATAATCTGTAGCTAAAAGCTTCATGTATAATTCCTCAACTTTTCTATTTACTATGATTTTATCACATAATTTTAATAACAAGCAATATTACTATCCGTCCTTGATTCACATCCTGCAACATAGACACCATTTTCTAATCGAATAATGACTTGTCCACGCCCAAACATTGCTAATTCGGGCTCTATTTCAATGTCATGACCACGTTTCTTTAATTCAGTAATTATATTCTCATCAAAGCCTGGCTCAACAATAAATTTCATATTCTCTATCCACTGAAAACGTTTGGCATCTAAAGCCATCTGTGGATTTAAATGAAAATCAATCATGTTTGTGACAACTTGCATATGTCCCTGCGGCTGCATATAACCGCCCATTACACCAAAAGGGCCAACGGGTTTATCATCTTTTGTCAAAAAACCTGGAATAATTGTATGATACGTCTTTTTATGAGGCATCAAGTAATTCACATGAGATGGATCTAAACTAAAATCATATCCACGATTTTGTAAGGAAACTCCATCTACGACAATGCCACTACCAAATCCCATATAGTTTGATTGAATATATGAAACCATATTGCCATCTTTATCTGCTGTGCACAAATAGACTGTACCAGAGCCATGCGGCTTATCTACCTTGGTGGCAAAGCCAAATGACCAATTTGACTCGCTCTTTGTTTACCATAATCAACACTTATCAAATCATCCACTGGCATATTCATACATTTAGGATCTGTAACATATTCTTTGGCATCCGCAAAAGCCATTTTTAAAGCTTCCATCTGCGTATGAATACAATCCACATCTCTATCTTTAAATTGAAAATTATTTAAAACATTCAAAGCCATTAAAGCCACAATGCCCTGTCCATTAGGAGGTAATTCCCACACTTGATAGCCATGATAATCTACATGAATTGGATTGACCCATTCAACCTTGTGATCTTCTAAATCTTGTTTTCGTAAGAATCCACCAAATCTTTTAGATTCTTCATCAATACGATCTGCCAATTCTCCATAATACAAAGCATCTGTATTTGTATCATCAATCTTTTCTAGTGCATCCGCAAGTTTTGGCATGCAAATCATCTGTCCTGGTTCAGGTGTTTTTCCATCAAAAGTAAAAGTATCATACCAGCTCTTAAACTCCTCACTATTTGGAATCGCATTTAATGCCTTTTTCCACATACGAGCAATCTCTGCACTGACTGGATATCCATTTCTTGCATAATCAATGGCCGGTTCTAATAACTTTTTAAACGGCAAAGAACCAAATCTTTCACTTAAAGCTTTCCAACCCTTGACTGCACCAGGCACCGTAACTGGAATCCATCCTCGTTTTGGAATTTCATCCACTTTATCTGCCGAAATCGCATATGGAGAATGACCTGAACTATTCATGCCATACATCTTATTTTTCATCCACACAATCGCAAATCCATCGGATCCAAGCCCATTTGAACATGGTTCTACAACCGTCAAACAAGCTGCCGTCGCAATGGCCGCATCTACGGCATTTCCACCCTGCATAAGCATTCTTAAACCAGCTTGTGTAGCTAAATTATTTCCTGTACAAACTACACCATTTCGTGCAATCACATTCGTTCTTTTGGATGCGAATGGATTATCATAATAGTCAATTTTCATATCTTCATCACCGAGACAATTATACAAAAATTAGAGCAGACATTCCATCTGCTCTGATTTATTTATTCACTTTTTTTTAAACCGGATAACTTTTCTACCTTATCCAATTTTTTATCATCCACATTATGATTTTATTCTATTCATTTTCCTTAAGCATTTTCTCAAGTATGACCATATATGAGTATCTTTAAGTTCCATGATTTAGATTGGATGATATTCTTAACATTCCAAGTACTCTATCCTTTTTGTGATTATTCACTCGATAAAAACCCTTTATCTAAATCCTATTTCCTTTTCTTGTTAAGTTCCACTGAATGTTTTTTCTAGAATTCCTCTAGCTTAACCTTTGGAGCCTTCTCTCCATAGCTTCAACTTTTTATAGTTAAAACTTTCCGTTTCAACTCTATGTTATTGTCATCTTCTCACCGCTCTCTTTTTGTCTTAAGAGAAGTTTTCTCTGCTCTTACTTCTCTTTACACTTTCATTATAACCAACAAAATCAAAAAGAAAAGGCAAGTGGTAAAACTCGCCTTTTTTCTGGTAAAACCGGTTATTTCATCGATATCTTTCGTTTTTTTCCTCTCGAAACAGGAATCAGAACCTTGTTTATAAGCTCAACTTCATCTTTATACCAAGCCACAATATATTTAGAATTCACAATATAGGATACGTGTACTCGTAAAAAGCCGAACTCTTTAAACACTTCTTCCAGTGCATTCATACTATCGCGCTTATGAAAAACGCCTTTTTTTGTATAGAAATACACCATCTTTTCATTCTTTTCCAAATAGTAGATATCTTCATACGAAAGATTCATACGAACTCCATCATAATTAAATTCATACACATGACTTTGAATACATTGCGAACGAATCATTTGATCATAAGCTGAAATGTCATCTGCGATATTTTCTTTTGAAATATAGAACACACGACTTCTTTCATCATCGCCGCGCGTCTTAATTGGATTTTCACACACATAAATCACAATCGCATTGGGATTATCATGTACAAATACACTTTCAATACGACTCGTCTTAAACATTTCATCAAACACAAATAATTGATACTCTTCTTCCTTCATTCGTTTTGCCAGATCACTCGCCTTTAAGTAATGACGAAAACACCAATCCTCATGCATAAACAATTTAGATAATTGAAAAACGATGTCCTTAGTTTCTTTTTCATATTCTAATATGGCTACTTTTATCATACTTATAATTATAAAGAGTGAACGCATTTTTATCAAATGTAAACCATTTCAAAATATTATTCTTTAAAGTCACGAATTAAAATCAAATCCTTAACAATTTCTTTTGCGCTAATTGATAAAATGATTTCTCCCTTTTCTTTAGTTGCGCCCTTTGGATCTCCACCAATCCCAATTGGTTTTTGCTGCTCAGTTACCCAATCCGATGCAAGCCAAGACAAATGTGCTTTCATAGCTGTATTTTTAGGAATACCCTTTTCACTTGTTTCTAACTTAACTAAACTTTCATCAATCGCCATGACCATGGAAGTTTCCATTTCTCCACCATGAAAATCAAATGTGTTTCCTTTAGAAATCGTTGCCTTTACAGCTGGATGATCAAAGGCTCCTGAGTTTAATACAAATGGATACACTTTAAAATCACTTCTTACTTCTCTAGAAATCAAATTTGCGACCGGTGCATTTCCACCATGACATACAAGAAAAGCCAATTTTTTAAAGCCATGATAAGCTAGACTTTCACATATATCATAAAGCATATGATAGTAAGTCATAGGCTTAAATGTAATGGATCCACAAAATTCTTTATGTTCCGTGCTCAATCCGACTGGAATGACTGGAAACAATAATAGATTTATGTCCTCGTCCTTTAACTCTTTTTCAATATAGTCACACATAGCTGTGGCAATGAGTGTATCCGTACCAAGTGGTGCTTGATTTCCATGTTGTTCTAATGCACCTAATGGAATCAAAACAATTGTGTTTTCTCGATCGACTTGTTCCATTTCTAAACGTGTTAATTCTTGATACTTACAAATCATACTTATTTTGCCTCATAAATAAACTTAAAGCTTGGACGAATGGCTGCCAATCTTTCCATCAAGAAATATCCAATGATGTAGTTAGCTGAGATTTTGATCAAGTTAAATGGAATTGTCGCAAGCGCAATAAATGAAGTTAAATCTTTAATACTTGGATTTACAGAACCTACCATCTGCACAACAGAATCTAACGGCATTCCCATAGCTTTGGCATATAGTGGCAAAGTAATACATGCATTACAGAAACATGCGAATACGGTACGAATTAGAATTCCAACAATTAAAGAGACAATAACAGCTTTTCTTGTCTTATTCATCTTCTTGTACACAAACCATGTTGGTAAAATAAATAGAACAATGCCTAAAAGATTTGCGAGTTCACCCACATAAGCTGTGTTTGTTCCTACAGTCACTACTTTTACAATCAATTTAATAACTTCTACTAAAGTGGCAGATACAGGACCTAAACTAAATAGAGCAATAATACTTGGTACATCACTAAAATCAATCTTGTAGAATGGTGGCATCATTGGTAAAGAAAATTCCAGTGACATCAAAGCTCCTGCAAGACCTGCAAGCATCGCCGTTAATACAATTGTTTGAACATTCCATTTTTTCATCTTTTTACCTCCTTTTGATTCAGACAAGCTCTTTCAAAAGGAAAACCCCAAGAAAAATCTTCTCGGGGTCTAAAAAATACAAAAAATACTTTTGTGTCTTCTACCATCCAGACTATACTGTCGGTCTTGGAATTACACCAAGTCAGCCACTTGCGTGGGTCGCGGACTTTTACCGCCGGTAGGGAATTGCACCCTGCCCCGAAGAACTCATTGAATCTATGTTCGCAAATAAAATAACACATAATCTTCCATCATGCAACTAATTTGTTTATTTTTTCACAATATCAAATTTATCTTGCGAAAAACAAGGACATACATTTTCACACGAAGCTATGACAGAACTAGCTAAATGACTACCTATCTTCATAGCCTCAAGCATACTCTTACCATAAGTTAGTCCAGCACTTGTCCCAGCACAAAATGCATCTCCTGCTCCTGTTGTATCCTTTACCTCAATTTGACGAGCCTGACAAAAGCCGCTTTCACCGTTGTTTTTCACATATAAAGATCCCGCTTCACCAAGTGTTACAATCAAAGAATTAAATTCTGATTGCTGCACTTCATCAATCAATGTATGACTTAATTCTTCTGCTGATATCTCTTTAAAATCTCTTGAAAAAAGAATACTCGATTCTAATTGATTACAGATCAAACAATCAAATTGCTTCAAAAGATCTTTTCTTTCAATCGCAATATTCATATTGCTGACAACACCAAATAATTTTTTATTATGTTTTTGACATAAATAAACAACTTTTTCAACAATTTCCTCATCCATATCTATTTCAGCTCCTCATCCATATCTATTTCAGCCACCACAGAATCGCTATTTTCAATAATTGTGTCTCCATTTTCTTCTAAAATTGAATAGATTTGGACATTAAATTCGGACGATGAGATATT
>ENA-OQAN01000085-OQAN01000085.1-human-gut-metagenome-genome-assembly--contig:-NODE-85-length-47794-cov-4.921833_pt1 | contig 47794 bp, 66 predicted proteins | sample MGYA00242735_ERZ504527 | MGnify/ENA primary metagenome ERZ504527 (study PRJEB26092, sample SAMD00036230) | human gut metagenome | host: Homo sapiens | study: EMG produced TPA metagenomics assembly of... | reverse complement strand
GATCTTATAGAGGATGCAGGCATTTTTCAAAGTCAGGCGATGAGCTTGGAGAGTATTTAAAGGATTCACCTGAGAGCACGCACTTTATATTTGTTGAGGAGAGCGTTGATAAGGCGCTCAAAGCTTTATAAGGCGGCAGCAGGTGCGGTAATCCTGTGGAGTTCAAGGAACAGACGGATGAGACACTTGCCAGATGGATAGGAATGAGGATTAGAAAAGATGGAAAGGGCATGAGTCAGGCTGCCTACAACAGCTTTATAGAAAAAACCGGTACAGATATGGAAAATATCGACAAGGAGCTTGAGAAGCTGCTGTGCTACTGTATGGACAAGGACGTGATTGAGCTTTCGGATGTTGAGGCTGTAACGACAGAGCAGATCACAAACAAGGTGTTTGAGATGGTTGATGCGATTGCATCACACAAACAAAAGCGTGCGCTTGAGCTGTATTACGATCTGCTGGCACTTAAAGAACCGGCCATGCGTATTATGTATCTTATATCGCGCCAGTTCAATATACTGATGAATGTGAAAGCCATGACAAATAAGGGCTTTGGCAACAAGGATATAGCATCAAAGGCCGGATGTCCGGAGTGGGCGGTGCGCAAATATCAGGCGCAGTGCAGGGCATATTCGCTGGATGATTTAAAGAGGGCTGTGAGAGACGGTGTGGCATATGAGGAGGCTGTTAAGACCGGCAGGATGAATGACCAGATGGCTGTGGAGCTTTTTATAGTGCAGTACTCTGCAGATATGACCGGCACTCATACGACAGGCAGTAAATGATATAACGCAAATATACAAAAAAGCAAATAAAAAAACCCATCGGTATGACGGCACCGATGGGTTTATTATTTATTGCTATATAGTAATTAAGCTAATCCGTTAACAAGCTTTGTTAAACGAGATACTTTTCTGGCTGCGTTGTTCTTGTGGAAGATACCCTTTGAACCAGCGCTTGCGATAACAGAAGTTGCATCCTTTAATGCAGCCTCAGCAGCAGCCTTATCATTTGCAGCTACAGCAGCCTCAACCTTCTTGATTGCTGTCTTAACTACTGATTTGATTGCTTTATTTCTTGCAGCCTTAGTTTACTGTTACTAAATTCTCTTTTTGCTGATTTAATGTTAGCCAACTCGTACACCTCCAAATATTTAATCTAATGTATGCCAAAACAGACACGGACGCTTTGGCACAAACATACTAGAATATAATATGTCAACCTTTCTGCTCTGTCAATACATATTTTGAAAAAAATTGCAAAAAATTAACATATATGTGATTTTGGAATATCATACAGGGGAGGTGTATTGATTTGTCGGCTGATAAATGGTGTGCAAGAACTGATCTGGCGCTTGAGACGCAGGAGAGCCTTAAAAAGGCAAACACAGATATGAGAGGTGTGAATTTCTCTGAAAAAAAGCTGGATAATGGAATCATAGTCAGTGTAGTGACAATTGACTCAGAAAATGCAGTCAGGGCTACAGGCCGTCCTAAAGGAAAATATGTGACAATTGAGGCTGCTATGCTGTCCGAGGGAGATGAGGAGTGCTGTCAGGCTGTGACGAGGGAGCTTTCAAGAGAGCTTAAGAGCTTTGTAAAGGCTGTCTGTGACAAGCGTATATATGCGGCACTTGTTGTCGGACTTGGAAACAGAAATGTAACTCCTGATGCGCTTGGGCCAAGATGCGTTGACAGCTTGTTTATCACCCGCCATATAGTAAAGGAATATGGCAGGTATGCGTTTAGCAACGAGAATGTAAACAGTGTGTGCGGCCTGGTGCCTGGCGTGATGGCTCAGACAGGCATGGAGTGCCTTGAGATAATAAAGGGTGTGGTGAGCGAGGTGAAGCCTGATTTTGTTGTGACAATTGATGCGCTTGCGGCACGCAGTACAAAGAGGCTGGGCTGTACAATACAGCTGACGGATACAGGCATAGTGCCGGAAGGGGTAGGAAACCACAGGGACGGTATTAACCATGACAATCTTGGAGTGCCTGTTATCGCAATTGGTATTCCGACAGTCATTGATGCGGTGACTATTGTTTCAGATGCGGTAAATGCCAGCCGGGAGAACACCGCAAAGCTCATGTCACCTAAGTTAAACGGTATGTTTGTGACGCCAAAGGATATTGACGAGACGGTTAAGAGACTGGCAGGGCTTTTGTCTGAGGGCATAAATATGGCTTTTTCAAACGATGAATATGATGACTATAGTGAATAATTTTATTGCTTCGAATATCCTTAGAGCCAGCCGCATAAGCTTTATGTAGCAGGGCTGCCTGATGCTTTAGATGGGAGATGATATTGTGAAGAAGAAAATGATTGTGCTTATAGCATTTATATATATTGCGTCTATGCTGTTTTGCGGTGATGGTGTGGGAAAGAAGTTCGTGGAAGAAAAATTTCCGCACCTTACATATTCTGACAAGGAGTGTGATGATTCAAAAAAGAAGGAGCTGCGTATTGTGGAGGATGAGGATACAGCAGGAGGTATTCTCTCATATGAGGAGCTTGCTGCGATGGAAAATGAAAATGCAAGTGTCAGGAACAATATGCTGCCGGATACCGACCAGCTGGCATTTGTTGATGAAGCTGAAAAAAACGGTGAGCTGGCAGAGCTCAAGGAGCAGCAGAACGTGAAAATGCCGCAGGTAGATATGAGCTTTGACAATCTGGTAAAAAACTATTATCAGGTGGACAAGACTACATATATAGGAGCCGATGAGCTGTGTGAGGACGTTTTGCTTGGGCGCGATATGTCTATAGAAAAGTCAGGCGACGGTCCTGATATACTCATATACCATACACATTCGCAGGAGGGGTACAGTGATTCCCTTGATACATCAGAGACAGAGACCGTAGTTGGAGTGGGTGACAGGCTTGAATCACTTTTGAGGGAAAAATACGGCTACAATGTGCTGCATCACAAGGGGCAGTATGATGTGAATGACCGCGACCATGCGTATTCTAATTCACTTCCTGAGATTACAGAGATTATTGAGAAAAATCCGTCTATAAAGGTGGTTATTGACCTGCACAGGGATGGAGTGGCTGAGACAACAAGGCTCGCTGCCACAATAGATGGAAAGCCTATGGCACAGATTATGTTTTTTAACGGGCTGTGCCGCACTGCTGCAAGGGGACCGATTAATAGTCTGCCCAATGAGTATTTGGCTGACAATCTGGCGTTTTCATTTCAGCTTCAGCTCATGGCAAATGAGTATTATCCGGGGCTTGCAAGGCGCATATACTTAAAGGGCTACAGATATAATATGCATCTGTGTCCGAAATCGTTGCTCGTGGAGGTGGGAGCGCAGACAAATACCAAGGAGGAGGCGTACAATGCAATGGAACCACTTGCAGATATACTTGATAAAGTGTTAAAATAATATAGACTTTATTTCACAAATCTGATAAACTTTGATGAGTTATTGAAAACATTAGGAGGACATATGTCAATAGATCAGAGCAAAATCCGCAATTTTTGTATTATTGCCCATATTGATCACGGTAAATCTACACTCGCGGACAGAATTATAGAAAAAACAGGCACACTTACCAGCAGGGAGATGCAGGCTCAGGTGCTCGACAATATGGATTTAGAGAGAGAGCGTGGTATCACAATCAAGTCTCAGGCAGTCCGTATTATATATACCGCAAAGGATGGCGAAGAGTATATTTTTAATCTGATAGATACACCGGGACACGTGGATTTTAACTATGAGGTATCAAGGAGTCTTGCGGCATGTGACGGAGCTATACTTGTAGTGGATGCGGCCCAGGGCGTTGAGGCACAGACACTTGCAAATGTTTACCTTGCACTGGATCATGACCTGGATGTATTTCCTGTTATAAATAAGGTGGATCTGCCGAGTGCGCGCCCGGATGAGGTGGCACAGGAGATTGAGGACGTTATCGGTATTGAAGCTATGGATGCACCGCGTATTTCCGCAAAGACAGGACTCAATATAGAGGATGTGCTGGAGCAGATTGTAAAAAAGATTCCGGCACCAACAGGCGATAAAGATGCACCGCTTAAGGCGCTTATATTTGATGCAACATATGATTCTTATAAGGGAGTCATTATTTTCTGCCGACTGAGAGAAGGCTCTGTAAAGGTAGGAGACACAATAAAGATGATGGCTACAGGTGCATCTGATGTGGTTACAGAGGTGGGCTATTTTGGCGCAGGCCAGTTTATACCATGCGATGAGCTTTCGGCCGGTATGGTTGGATACATTGCGGCCAGCATCAAAAAATGTCAGGGATACACGCGTGGTGATACAGTTACACTCGTTGACAGACCGTGCGATGAGGCACTCCCGGCTATAAGAAGGTCAACCCTATGGTTACTGTGGTCTTTATCCTGCCGACAGTGCAAAGTATCCTGATTTAAGGGATGCGCTTGAAAAGCTGCAGGTCAACGACGCTTCATTACAGTTTGAGCCTGAGACATCACTGGCACTTGGCTTTGGCTTCAGATGCGGATTCCTTGGTCTTTTACATCTGGAAATTATTCAGGAGAGACTGGAGAGAGAGTTTGATCTGGATCTCGTTACCACTGCACCTAGTGTTATTTACAAGATTCACAAGACAAGTGGTGAGGTGATAGATCTGACCAATCCTTCAAATATGCCGGATCCGTCAGAGATTGAGTATATGGAGGAGCCATACGTATCTGCAGAGATTATGGTCACAAGTGACTATGTCGGTGCGATTATGAAGCTGTGCCAGGAGAGACGAGGAGTCTATATCAGCATGGAGTATATCGAAAAAACACGAGCTCTCATAAAGTACGACTTGCCATTAAATGAGATTATCTATGATTTCTTTGATGCTTTAAAGTCACGCTCGAGGGGATATGCTTCGTTTGACTATGAGATGAAGGATTATGAGCGCTCAGAGCTTGTCAAGCTTGACATCTTAATCAATAAGGAAATGGTCGATGCACTTTCATTTATCGTATTCAAGGAGAGTGCATATGAAAGAGGCCGTAAGATGTGCGAGAAGCTTAAGGGTGAGATACCAAGGCATCTGTTTGAGATACCTATTCAGGCAGCAGTCGGTGGCAAGATTATAGCGAGAGAGACGGTTAAGGCGCTTCGCAAGGATGTGCTTGCCAAGTGCTACGGTGGTGATATTTCACGTAAGAAGAAGCTGCTTGAGAAGCAGAAGGAAGGAAAGAAGAGGATGCGTCAGGTGGGCAATGTAGAGATACCACAGGAGGCATTCATGAGTGTGCTTAAGCTGGATGAGGAGTAATCGCACATATGAAGAATCTTGAGATTTATATTCATATACCATTTTGTGTGAGAAAATGTGAATATTGTGATTTTTTATCATTTCCCGCAGACGATGATGCAAAGCTTCGCTATGTCAAGGGCTTATGGCGGAAATGATATTTTACGGCCCGCTTATGAAGAACTATCAGGTGTCATCTGTCTATATCGGAGGAGGTACACCAAGCTCTATAGATGAGCAGTGGATTGCTGCTTTGATGGAGGGGGTGTTTGACTGCTTTAATGTGCTGCCTGATGCTGAGATATCCATAGAGTGCAATCCCGGTACGCTTAGCAGGGAAAAGCTTTTAGCATACAGGGATGCGGGAATCAACCGCCTGTCCATAGGACTGCAGTCGGCAAATAATGATGAGCTTAAGCTGCTCGGGCGTATACATACCTTTGAACAGTTTGTGACGAATTACGAGGTGGCCAGAAACGTGGGCTTTAAAAATATCAATGTAGATTTGATGTATGGTCTGCCGGGACAGTCAGCGTCACAGTATATGGCGACAGTAAACAAGATTATAAGGCTTCATCCGGATCATATATCGGCGTATTCCCTTATAGTGGAAAAGGGTACTCCTTTCTATGAAAAGTACAAGTTTGACATGGTGCGCCAGGAGGCGGGCATGAGAACGGAGTTTCTTCCTAATGAGGACGAGTTATATGATATGGAAAAGGCGGGGCAGAAGGCGTTTATGGATGCCGGCTACAGGCAGTATGAGACATCTAACTATGCTAAAAGAGGTATGGAGTGCCGCCATAATATAGGCTACTGGACCAGAGCTGACTATTTAGGGCTTGGAATAGGGGCGGCATCGCTTATATCAAATGTCAGATATACCAATACATCCGATATGGATGAATATCTGTCGCGCTGCCGTCATATACATGATGTGGGTGATGATATATTTAAGGCCAATCTGCATGTGGCAGCTGATGTTATAGACAAAAAGGGACAGATGGAGGAGTTTATGTTTCTTGGACTTCGTATGAATGATGGGGTCACAAGAGAAGACTTTGAGAGGGCATTTGGTATTTCGATAGATGCAATCTACAAGGATACGATAGACAGCCTGAAAAAACAGGAGCTGCTCGTGGTAAAGGCCGGGCATATCTATTTATCGGAGAGAGGAAAGGATGTAGCCAATTACGTTATGGCACAGTTTTTGAAGGATTAACGGAGAACAAATTATGGATATGACTTTTAAGCTTCAGGTGTTTGAGGGACCGCTTGATCTGCTTTTATACCTGATAGAGAAAAATAAAGTAAATATTTATGATATCCCGATTGTCGAGATTACAGCGCAGTACATGGAGTATGTGGATCAGATGAAAAAGGATAATCTGGACACGCTCAGCGAGTTTCTCGTGATGGCAGCTACGCTCCTTGATATAAAGTCAAAGATGCTTCTCCCAAAGAAAGAGGAAGAAGAGCAGGAACAGGAAGATCCAAGAGCAGAGCTTGTGCAGCAGCTGCTTGAGTACAAGATGTACAAGTGCATGGCAAATGAGCTTAAGGATCGCCAGCTGGATGCCGGCAAGGTGTGGTATAAGAAGAAGGACATACCTGATGAGGTCCTTGCATATGAGGAGCCTGTTAATCTTGAGGAGCTTGTCGGAGATATCCGTCTTTCTGATTTAAACAGAATCTTTCAAAGTATAATGAAGAGACAGGAAGAAAAGATAGATAAGGTCCGTTCGAAGTTTGGAAAGATTGAAAAGGAAGAGGTCTCCTTAGAGGAAAAGATGGAATATCTGACAGACTATGCTGCCTCACACAAGCACTTCAGCTTTAGAGGGATGCTTACTGCATCGTCAAGCAAAGTGGAAGTCATAGTTACATTTCTTGCCATACTGGAGCTTATGAAGACCGGCAAATTAACTATCGTTCAGGAGCATATTTTTGATGATATCCGGATTGAGTCAAGAATTGCTGCATAAAGAGGGGTTGAGGATATATGAATTATAAAGCTGCAATAGAGGCTATTTTATTTACCATGGGAGAATCCGTGGAGCTTGGAAGGATAGCCGATGCAATACAATTAAATGAAAAAGAAACAAAAAAGCTGCTTGACGAGCTGATTAAGGAGTATAGAAGCTCTTCAAATATAGGTATGAATATCATAGAGCTTGATGGTGCTTATCAGATGTGTACAAAGCCACAGATGTATGAATATCTCATCCGCATTGCAAAGCAGCCTAAGAAGAGGGTGCTTACGGATGTGCTTTTAGAGACTCTTTCAATCATAGCGTACAAGCAGCCTGTCACAAAGGCTGAAATAGAAAAAATCAGAGGTGTGTCAAGTGAACATGCCGTAAGCAAGCTTGTTGAGTACAATCTGGTGCAGGAGCTTGGAAGGCTTGATGCTCCGGGAAGGCCGCTTTTGTTTGGTACCACAGAGGAATTTCTAAGGAGCTTTGGGGTTTCGTCTATCGACGAGTTGCCGGTACTAAGCCCTGTGCAGGTTGAGGAGTTTAAGCAGGAGGCAGAGGAAGAGATGCACGTGAAGCTTGATGTGTAGTGCAGGTGTATTGCGTAAGCTGCCATTTCATATAATAAGGACATGCAAATAATCATATATATTACCGATGGAGGTAATTATATGGTTATTTTTTTGAAAAAATATAAGTCGAAAATAGCTTTAATGGTTTTCATTTGTGTGTTGGTTTGTACTGTCAGCTGTTTGCCTGGTTTTAAGACGCTGGAAAAGCAAAAAATGCCCGGTTTGGAAAAGAAAAGTGTGTTTATGGCAGCGGAAAATACTGTTGCTAAGAATACTGACAAAGACGTAAATGAGCCCAGGCTTCATGCTGTTTCAGCGGCATTATATGATGCGGATGACGAGACGTTTATATATGGTAAAAACATGAGAGACAGCATGGCAAATGCCAGCACCACGAAGATTCTTACGTGCATTGTGGCACTTGAAAAAGCTGATATAAATGATACTGTTACGATTTCACAAAATGCTGCATCACAGCCTGAGGTCAAGCTTGGACTTGTGGCAGGGAATAGCTATAATATGAAGGATTTACTCTATGGCATGATGCTTGAGTCGTTCAATGACTGTGCCTATGCGATTGCGGAGCATGTGGGCGGCTCGACGGAGGGCTTTGCAAAGCTTATGAATGAAAAAGCAAATGAGATAGGGTGCCTTGGCACGTATTTTATTACACCAAACGGGCTGGATGCTGAGAACGATATAAGCTTTCACCACTCCACCGCGGGAGATTTGTGTGTTATAATGTCTTATTGTGCGTGGAAATCACCAAAATCAACACAGTTTCTTGAGATAACACAGACTATGCAGTACACATTTGAGACAAAGGAAGGTCAGATGGTTTTTAGCAATCACAACAGGCTCCTTAAGGAGACGGACTACTGCATATCGGGAAAGACCGGCTTTACCACAAAGGCAGGCTACTGCTATGTCGCAGCAGTTGAAAAGGATGGAAGGAGAATGTGCCTTTCTCTCTTGGGCTGTGGGTGGCCAAACAATAAAAACTATAAGTGGCTGATGCAAAGAGTCTGGTGGAGTATGCGGTTTCAGATGCTGCCGAAGATTCTTACTGTGATGCTGCTTGTGTAACAACACAACAGACCGGTGATACACAGACAACGGATAAACAGGCAGCAGGAAAAGAAACTCCGGCGGTAAAAAAAGAGGATAGAAAAACAATTAACTTAAAATATATAGAAAATAACAAGAAGAATAAGAAAATTTGCAAGAATTTTCTCAAGAATTTTACAATTAATATAGGAAATTTTTTCTAAATAAAAATAAAGGTTAAAAATTTAACAAATTAGTTGAAAAAAATTTAGAAATAGTCTATTATCATACTAGCGAAAAATTTTATTTTTTTATAGATGGAGGATATAAAATGAGTAGTAACAATCAAAGCTTGGCAATGCAGCGTATTGCTAAGTTAGTCGACGAGAACAGTTTCATGGAAATTGGTTCTCTTGTGACAGCTCGCAGTACAGATTTTAACCTTACTGCAGCAAAAGCTCCTTCAGATGGTGTTATTATCGGACACGGTCTGATTGATGGAAATCTTGTATTTATCTACAGCCAGGATGCAACAGTTCTTAACGGAACAATCGGCGAGATGCATGCAAAGAAAATTGCTTCTGTATATGATATGGCCATGAAAATGGGCGCACCTGTTATCGGATTTATCGATTGCGGTGGTATCAGACTTCAGGAGTCAGTTGATGCATTAGACGGATTTGGTCTTATCTACGCCAAGGAAGTTGCAGCAAGTGGCGTTATTCCACAGATTTGTGGTGTATTCGGTAATTGTGGTGGCGGACTTTCTGTAGTACCGGCTCTTTGTGATTTCGCTTATATCGAAGAGTCTAAGGGCAGAATGTTTGTTAATACTCCTGATGCAATAGAGGGTAACCGCGTTGAGAAATGCGATACAGCAGCAGCTTCATTCCAGAGTGAGAACAATGGATGTGTAGACGGAATCGGTTCAGAGGATGATATTATCGCTGATATCAGAGCTCTTGTCAGCATGCTTCCGCTCAACAACGAGGGAGATGTATATACAGACTCATGTGAGGATGATCTCAACAGAGCATGTAACAGCATGGCTGATATGAAGGCTGATCCAAGATTCCTCTTATCAGAGCTTTCTGATGATCATGTATTCTTTGAGACAAAGAAAGACTTTGCCAAGAATATGGTTACAGGTTTTGTTAAATTAAACGGCATGACAGTCGGTGCAGTTGCAAACTGCAGCACAGTATATGATGCTGAGGGCAAGAAGGCAGAGGAGTTTGCACTTTCTCTTACTGCAAAGGGCTGCAACAAGGCAGCTGAGTTTGTATCATTCTGTGATGCTTTCTCAATTCCTGTACTTACACTTACAAATGTAAACGGATTCAAGAACTGCATGTGCTCTGAGAAGAAGCTTGCAAAGGCTCTTGCCAGAATGACATATGCATTCTCAAGCGCAACATGTCCAAAGGTTAACCTGATTACAGGCGAGGCTTACGGAAGCGCATATGTTGCAATGAACTCTAAGTCAATCGGAGCTGATATGGTTTATGCATACCCTGATGCAAAGATTGGTATGATGGATTCAAAGATTGCAGCTGAGATTATGTATCCGGGCGCTGATGCAAAGGAAATCGATGAGAAGGCAGCTGATTACGAGAAGCTTCAGTCTTCTGTTTCATCAGCAGCAGCCAGAGGATATGTAGACCTCATCATTGATCCGGCTGACACAAGAAAATATCTTGTAGGTGCTTTTGAGATGCTTTACACCAAATATGTAGATGCACCAGAGAAGAAACACGGAACTAAATAATAGAAAGGCGCATTTTGTTATGAAGAAAAAAATAACATATATCCTTAGCCTTCTTATGATTGTATGTATGCTTGGAGCATGTGGCTCTGACAATGCCGAAAAGACATACGGCGGATACACAACAGACGAGCTTCATACTGAGGCAACAGACAGCTTGGCAATATCCAGAACTACATTGCGCTCGTAGATAGTTGTGGCGGTTATGACAACTATGAGAAGAGTGTCAAGGAAGTTGAGGAGAAGACAGGCATGACAGAGGGTGAGGTTGTTTACAACACACTCGGACAGTCGGGAGCAAGCGTTTCAATGAAAAATATCGACGCTGAGCTTGATGCCGTTTCATCATGGCTTGATATGGTTGACGAATACGGAGACGTAAAGGATGCAACTGATGGCAAGGATTTTACAGTAACCAAGTCAGGTGGTACACTCACTACCGACATGACACTTACATTTGGCAAGCAGGATGTAACATACGAATTAGTATATGATTCGGTTACCATGGAGGTAACAGGTATCTCACTTACTCCTGTTCAGACAATGGGACAGAAGCTTGCTAAGGCAGGACAGAACACAGTAATTTCAATGAGCATTGTATTCTGTGTACTTATTCTTATCTCTCTTATCATTTACTGCTTCAAGTTTATTGCTCTTATCGGCAATAAGCCAAAGAAGGCAGAAGCAAAGAGCGAGCCTGAAAAGAAAGAGACTGCTGCAGCAGAAGCACCTGCTACAGACCTTACAGATGATACAGAGCTTGTAGCTGTTATCTCAGCAGCTATAGCAGCAAGCGAGGGTACTACAACAGAGGGCTTTGTAGTCCGTTCAATCAATAGAAGATAATTTAGGAGGACATTTGAGATGAAAAACTATACAATTACCGTTAACGGAAATGTTTACGATGTTACAGTAGAAGAGACAGGAAGCACACCTAGCACAGCCAGCGCACCTAGAAGAGCTGCAGCACCTGCTGCCGCTGCACCAAAGGCTGCTGCACCTGCAGGAGCAGGAAGCATCAAGGTTGAGGCCGGAGCTGCCGGAAAGGTATTTAAGCTCGAGGCTAAGGTTGGCGATGCAGTAAAGAAGGGTGATACACTTCTTATTCTTGAGATCATGAAGATGGAGACACCTGTTGTTGCACCACAGGATGGAACAGTAGCAAGCATTGATGTTGCTGTTGGTGATTCAGTAGAGTCAGGTGCATTACTTGCAACATTAAACTAATTCCAGGAGGTAAACTAATTTGAGTTACGTAGGTGAAACACTTTCAAACCTCCTACATCAGACTGCCTTTTTTAATCTGTCAGTCGGAAACTATGTTATGATTGCCGTAGCATGTGTATTCCTGTTTTTGGCTATTAAAAAAGGATTTGAGCCTTTACTTTTAGTACCTATTGCTTTTGGTATGCTCCTTGTTAATATCTATCCTGATATTATTGTAAGTCCTGAGCACTCAAGCAATGGAGTAGGTGGTTTACTTTATTATTTCTATACACTTGATGAGTGGTCAATTCTTCCTTCACTGATTTTCCTCGGTGTCGGAGCTATGACAGACTTTGGTCCGCTTATCGCAAACCCTATCAGCTTCTTACTCGGAGCTGCAGCACAGTTTGGTATTTTCGGAGCTTATTTCCTTGCAATCCTTCTCGGATTTAACGACAAGGCAGCAGCAGCCGTATCTATCATCGGTGGAGCTGACGGACCTACATCTATTTTCCTTGCCGGAAATTAGGTCAGACAGGTCTGATGGGACCTATCGCCGTGGCAGCGTACTCGTACATGGCATTAGTACCTATCATCCAGCCGCCAATTATGAAATTATTTACTACAAAGAAAGAGCGTGCAATCAAGATGCAGAACCTTCGTCCTGTAAGCAAGCTTGAGAGAATTCTCTTCCCTGTAGTAGTTACTATCGTTGTTTGTACACTGCTTCCAACTACAGCACCACTCGTTGGTATGCTCATGCTTGGAAACCTTTTCCGTGAGTCTGGTGTAGTACGTCAGCTTCAGGAGACAGCAAGCAACGCCCTTATGTACATTGTAGTTATCTTACTCGGTACATCAGTAGGTGCTTCTACAAGCGCAGAGTCATTCCTTAATATGAGCACAATCAAGATCGTTATCCTTGGTCTTATTGCATTCATGGTTGGAACTGCTGCCGGAGTACTTTTTGGAAAGCTTTTATGCTTCTTTACAAAAGGCAAGATCAATCCACTTATCGGTTCAGCCGGTGTATCCGCTGTTCCTATGGCTGCCCGTGTATCTCAGAAGGTCGGTGCAGAAGAGGATCCAACAAACTTCCTTCTTATGCATGCTATGGGACCTAACGTAGCCGGTGTTATTGGAACTGCCGTAGCGGCCGGATGCTTCATGGCTATATTCGGTATTTAGATTTAATTAAGGAGGATTAATCATGTCAGAAGTGGTAAAGAAACCATTAAAAATAACAGAAACTGTTCTTCGTGATGCACATCAGTCACTGATTGCAACCAGAATGACAACAGAGCAGATGCTTCCAATCGTTGACAAAATGGACAAGGTTGGATACAACGCAGTAGAGTGCTGGGGTGGTGCAACATTTGATGCCTGCCTTAGATTCTTAAAGGAAGATCCATGGGATCGTCTCAGAAAATTAAGAGACGGCTTCAAAAATACAAAGCTCCAGATGCTTTTCCGTGGACAGAATATCTTAGGATATCGTCCATATGCAGATGATGTTGTTGAGTATTTCGTACAGAAGTCAATCGCAAACGGAATCGATATCATCCGTATTTTCGACTGCTTAAATGATATCAGAAACTTACAGACAGCAGTTACAGCATGTAACAAGGAAAAGGGACATGCCCAGGTAGCTCTTTCATACACACTTGGAGATGCTTACACACTTGACTACTGGATGGATATGGCAAAGAGAGTTGAGGACATGGGTGCTGACTCACTTTGTATCAAGGATATGGCCGGTCTTTTAGTTCCTGCAAAGGCTACAGAGCTTGTTCAGGCTTTAAAGGATTCTACAAGCCTTCCTGTCGAGCTTCATACACACTACACATCAGGTGTTGCTTCAATGACATACATGAAGGCTGTTGAGGCCGGAGTTGATATCATTGATACAGCTATGTCACCATTCGCTCTTGGAACAAGCCAGCCTGCAACAGAGGTTATGGTTGAGGCATTCAAGGGCACAGAGTTTGATACAGGTCTTGATCTTAATCTCTTAAGTGAGATTGCTGATTACTTCAGACCAATGAGAGAGGAAGCTTTAGCTTCAGGTCTCATGAACCCAAAGGTACTCGGAGTAAATATCAATACTCTCCGTTATCAGGTTCCTGGAGGAATGCTTTCAAACCTTATCTCACAGCTCAAGGAGCAGGGCAAAGAGGACAAGTACGAGGAGGTTCTCGCAGAGGTACCTCGTGTGCGTAAAGACCTAGGTGAGCCACCACTTGTAACTCCTTCTTCACAGATCGTTGGTACACAGGCTGTATTTAACGTACTCATGGGCGAGAGATACAAGGTTGCTACTAAGGAGACTAAGGATATCCTTCTTGGTAAGTATGGTCAGACAGTTAAGCCTTTCAACCCTGAGGTTGTTGACAAGGTTCTTGGTGATGATAAGAAGAATGCCATCACATGTCGTCCGGCAGATCTTCTTGAGCCAGAGCTTGACAAGATTGAGGCTGAGATGAAGCAGTGGAAACAGCAGGATGAGGATGTTCTTTCTTATGCTCTCTTCCCACAGGTTGCTACTGATTTCTTCAAGTACAGACAGGCTCAGCAGACAGGTGTTGATGCTAAGGCCGCTGATACTGAGAATAAGGCTTATCCTGTATAGTATTTTAAAATATAATTCATGCTTTTGAATTTTAAACAGGTCCGGCTTTGCCGGGCCTGTTTTTTGGTGATGAGATATGGAGAAAAGTAAGTCCCGGGCATCGGGCAGGCACGCACACTTTCATGTGTGCGAATAGCGCAGCCTCTTAGATACTATAGAAATTATGCCCATGAAACACAGAAATGTCCTGCCATGGACGGCAGGACAAGGTGTTATGCGCCATGGATGGCGCATAAAAGCCGGTTTCGTCAAGCATAGAACAACTACAAACATAATTTCGTACAGTATCTTAGAGACGTAGCGTAGCGCACGGGAAAGTGTGCGTGCCTTTCCGGTGCCCGGGACTTACGAGTCTATTCTATGGCAAAAATAAAAAATATAAATTCGCTCTTTCATATAGAGGAAAAAAGTGATAATATTTTAAGGTATGAAAAAATTGCTGCAGGTCACACAAATATGTGAAGCACAGCCATAAACGGGAAAGCTCAGGAGTATATGATGTCAAATACTAACGACTTACTTAACAGGATAAATGCTAAATACAGCACGATGAGCAAGGGGCACAAGCTGCTTGCTACATACATAACTGATAATTATGATAAGGCTGTCTTTCTGACAGCGGCTAAGATGGGCGAGACGGTAGGAATTTCTGAGTCTACGGTTGTCAGATTCGCTACATCGCTGGGATATAAGGGATATCCCGATTTTCAGAAGGCACTTGAGGAGCTTGTAAGGAACAAGCTCAATTCGGTTCAGCGAATGGAGGTCACATATGGCGTATCAGCCAGTCGCAGATTCTTGAGACTGTACTGCAGTCTGATCGTGACAAGATTAAGACCACTCTGGAAAAAATTGATGCGGATGCATTTGACCTGGCGGTAGATACTATTTTACAGTCAAGGAAAATTTATATTGTTGGAATCAGAAGCTGTGCACCTCTTGCAAGCTTTCTTGCATTTTATATGAATCTGATGTTTGAGGATGTGTGTCTGCTTACGACAAACAGCTCGAGCGAGCTTTTTGAGCAGATGGTGCGCATTGGCAAGGATGATGTGATTATTGGTATCAGCTTTCCGCGTTACTCTATGCGTACTCTTAAGGCGTTAGAATTTGCCAACAACAGGAGTGCAAAGGTTATCACTATCACAGACAGCATTCATTCACCGATGAATCTGTATTCTTCATGCAATCTGATTGCCGACAGTGATATGGCCTCTATAGTTGATTCACTTGTTGCTCCGCTTTCTGTCATCAATGCCCTGATTGTGGCTCTTTGCATGAAAAAGCAGAGTATTGTCGCAAAGACACTGACAGAGCTTGAGGATATATGGAATGAGTATCAGGTGTACGAGAATGATGAGATTGATTACATTGATGACTCTATAAAGGTACATTACGCAAAGCTGGGGGATTCGCAGGATGAGTAAGAAAATTATTGTGGTAGGTGGCGGAGCCGCCGGAATGCTTGCGGCGTATTTTGCTGCAGAAGCAGGGAATAAGATTACGCTTCTTGAAAAAAATGAGAAACTTGGGAAGAAAATATATATAACCGGAAAAGGCAGATGCAACCTGACCAATGCGTGCGATGTTGAGGAGCTTTTTTTTAAATGTAAAGAGCAACAGTAAGTTTTTGTACAGCGCTTTTTATGGCTTTGACAACAGCAGGGTGATTGATTTTTTTGAGAGTCATGGCATGCCCGTAAAGGTGGAGCGTGGCAATCGTGTATTTCCGGTATCTGATAAGTCGTCGGATGTGATTTTTGCTTTACAGAGAGCTTTGAAGGAAAAGAAAGTGGAGGTATTGCTTCATACGGAGGTATCGAGCTGTGCTATGAGAAAGATCACTGATACTAGGGCAGATGAGGAAGCTAGTGATAAAAAGCCTGAATTAAAAATAACAGGTGTCATATTAAAGGATGGCACCACAATGGCTGCTGATGCAGTTATTGTGGCCACAGGAGGACTTTCATATCCTTCTACAGGCTCTACAGGTGACGGCTACAAAATGGCAGAGGATGCAGGCCATACTGTGACAGAGTGCACACCGTCGCTTGTGCCGTTTAATGTAAAGGAAGAGTGGGTAAAGAGTCTTCAGGGACTTTCCCTTAAAAATACGGCTATTTCCATATATAGTGGCAAAAAGAAGCTTTATGAGGATTTTGGAGAGATGCTTTTTACGCATTTCGGGGTCAGCGGCCCTATGATTTTGTCTGCGAGTGCATCAATTAAGCAAAGCCTTATTAAGCAGCCTCTTGACATGTATATTGATTTGAAGCCGGCTCTCACACATGAGGCCTTGGACAAGAGGATTCTCAGGGAGTTTGAGGAGGCAAAAAACAAGCAGTTTAAGAATTCGATAAACAAGCTTTTGCCTGCAAAAATGATTCCGGTGATAATTGAGCTTTCAGGCATTGACCCGGATAAGAAGGTCAATGAGATATCGAAAGAGGAAAGAAACAGACTTCTTATGCTTTTTAAGAAGCTGCCTGTCACTCTTAATGGTCCAAGAGGATATAATGAAGCTATTATCACAAAGGGCGGCATAAAGGTGAAGGAAATCAATCCATCCACTATGGAGTCGAAGCTTGTGAATGGCCTCTACTTTGCCGGCGAGGTGCTGGATCTGGATGCTTATACGGGAGGCTTCAATCTGCAGATAGCATGGTCCACAGGATATCTGGCAGGAACAAGTGCAGCGGTTTGATGATTTGGAAACTGTTTTGAGACATTTATAATAACAGTTATTTATGCGCATAGTGAATTGAGCAGCTGGGATTTTAATAAAAATGATGAACAATAATATTTTAAGGAGAAATTATGAGATACAATATAGCAATTGACGGACCGGCAGGAGCCGGAAAAAGCACTATAGCAAAGAGACTTGCAAAGGAACTTGGCGCAATTTATGTCGATACAGGTGCCATGTACCGTGCCATGGCATACTATTTTATCCAAAAGGGTGTGGACAAGGATGATATTGACACCATCACGAAGCTGTGTAAGGATGTTGAGGTTTCAATCAGCTATGAAAACGGTGAACAGCAGGTTATCTTAAATGGTGAGAATATCACAGGCTTTATAAGACAGGAGGCTGTCGGCAATATGGCATCAGCTACCAGCGTCTATCCTGTAGTAAGAGAAAAGCTTGTTGAGCTTCAAAGACAGCTCGCTGCCAGAGAGAATGTGGTGATGGATGGAAGAGATATAGGAACTGTTGTGCTTCCTGATGCCAATGTCAAGATATTTTTAACAGCAAGCTCTAAAGTACGTGCAAAGAGACGCTCGATGAGCTTACTGCAAAGGGTGAGAAATGCGATATTGATGCAATCGAGAAGGATATTATAGAGAGAGACCACAGGGATATGACAAGAAAGACATCACCTTTGAAGCAGGCGGATGATGCTGTGCTGCTTGATTCGTCTGATATGACAATCGATGAGGTGGTAGATAGAATGAAACAGCTTGTGAAAGAGGCATAGCGTATGGGAGAGCTTACTATTGCAAAGAGCGCCGGCTTTTTGTTTTGGAGTGACGAGAGCAGTAAATATGGTCTATGAGGCAATTGAAAAGGAAAATGTGCCTATATACACCTATGGCCCGATTATTCACAATGATGAGGTCGTAAAGGATATGGAAAAAAATGGCGTAACCGTCATAAACGATCTCGATGAGCTTTCTTCTCATGAAAAGGGTGTGATGATTATCCGTTCACACGGTATAAGCAAGGCTGAGTATGACAGGATAAAAAACTGTGGCTTTGAGGTGCTTAATGCAACCTGTCCTTTTGTATCAAAAATTCACAGATATGTGGAGGATTACAGCTCAAAGGGCTATGATATTATAATTGTCGGCAGTCCAAAGCACCCTGAGGTGTGTGGAATAAAGGCTGGGCAGACGAAAAATGCCATGTGACCATCATAAATTCGCCTGAGGATGCCGAAAATTACATGAAAAATAGTACAAAAAAACTATGCATAGTGTCACAAACGACATTTAACTACAATAAATTTCAAGATATAGTTGAAATTATTGCAAAAAAAGGTTATGATATAACTGTTTTAAATACAATCTGTAATGCTACAGAGGTCAGACAGACCGAAGCAAGAAAGGTAGCACAGTGCTCAGATGTCATGATTGTCATAGGCGACAGGCACAGCTCCAATACACAGAAGCTATTTGAAATATGTAAAAACGAATGCAAAAATACTTACTATATACAGACAAGTGACGAAATGGATTATACACAAATCAGGTCCAACAATAACGTAGGTATTACAGCAGGGGCTTCAACCCCAAATAATATCATTGAGGAGGTTTCAAAGAATGTCAGAAATGAGCTTTGAACAAATGCTGGAAGAATCTTTTAAAACTATAAGAAATGGAGAAGTGGTAGAAGGTACCGTTATTGATGTTAAACCTGACGAGATTTTCTTAAATATTGGATACAAATCAGACGGAATTATTACTAGAAACGAGTACACAAATGAGCCGAACGTAGATCTTACTACTGTTGTAAAGGTTGGCGACAAGATGGAAGCCAAGGTAGTTAAGCTTAACGATGGCGAGGGTCAGGTTATCCTTTCTTACAAGCGCCTTCAGGCAGAGAAGGGCAGCAAGCGTCTTGAGGAGGCTTTTGAGAACCAGGAAGTATTAAAGGCAAAAGTTACACAGGTATTAGCCGGTGGTGTATGTGTCAGTGTTGATGAGACAAGAGTATTCATCCCTGCAAGCCTTGTATCAGATACTTATGAGAAGGATCTCAACAAGTTCAAGGATCAGGAGATTGAGTTTATCATCACAGAGTTCGATCCAAGAAAGAGACGTATTATCGGAAATAGAAAGGTATTACTCGTTGAGCAGAAGGCTAAACATCAGGAAGAGCTTCTTGCAAATCTTCACGTTGGCGATGTAATCGAAGGAACAGTTAAGAATGTTACAGATTTCGGTGCATTCATCGATCTTGGCGGAGTAGACGGATTACTTCATATCTCAGAGATGTCTTGGGGCAGAGTAGAGAACCCTAAGAAGGTATTCACTGTTGGACAGACTGTAAGAGTATTTGTTAAGAACATCAATGGTTCTAAGATTGCTCTTTCAATGAAGTTTGATGACGAGAATCCATGGAATGGTGCAACAGAGAAATTTGCTCCTGGCAATATCGTAAAGGGTAAAGTAGCCAGAATGACAGATTTTGGTGCATTCATCGAACTTGCTCCTGGTGTTGACGCACTTCTTCATGTTTCACAGATTTCAAAGGATCATGTTGAGAAGCCATCAGATGTTCTCAAGATTGGTCAGGAGGTTGAGGCTAAGGTTGTTGAGTTCAATGAGGACGATAAGAAAATCAGCTTAAGCATGAAGGCTCTCCTTGATTCAGAGGATGATGGAGCAGATGTTGCAGATGTAAATATTGACGAGGTTGCTTCTGATAACGAGTAGTTTTTGATTTTAAAGCTGTCATATATAATTATATGGCAGCTTTTATTTGTATCGGGTGGCACATATTGGAGGATTGTGATGTTTGATCATTATGAATGGTTTAAAAAGGAAGTGTACAGGCTGACACAGATAGATCTCAATTATTATAAAGAGAAGCAGATGCGCAGGCGTATTGATACTCTTGCGAAAAAAAACGGGGCTGATTCTTATGAGACATACATTGATATGATTTCTGCAGATAAGGCTAAGTTTAAACAGTTTATCAATTTTATCACTATCAATGTATCTGAGTTCTACAGGAATCCTGATCAGTGGAGTTTTTTGGACAGAGAGGTCATTCCTGAGATATTAAAGAACAATACAGGGACGATTAAGATATGGAGCGCGGCATGCTCAACAGGGGACGAGCCGTATTCGCTTGCCATGGCTTTTTCGAAGCATGTTCCATTGTCTCGTATAAAGATACTGGCTACAGATATTGACGACCAGGTGATTGCGAGCGCTAAAGCCGGGCTTTATAGCGCAAAGTCTGTAGAAAATGTGCCGGCTGACCTGAAGAAGAAGTACTTTACCCAGGTGGAGGGGTCATACAAGATATCTGATGATATCAAGCGATGTGTTACATTTAAGGAGCACAATCTGTTGAAGGATTCATATCCAAAGGATTACGATCTTATCCTGTGCAGGAATGTGGTGATTTATTTTACCGATGATGCGAAGGATATGATATACAAAAATTTCTTCAATACTTTAAAATCCAAGGGAATACTGTTTATAGGCAGTACTGAGCAGATAACTACATATCGTGAGCTCGGCTTTGAGAGATTAAGCAGTTTCTATTTCAGGAAGCCATGATATCTTATCAGAGGTTAAACAGATGGTCTGTTATGTGTTTTACATATGACAGTACCATCTGTTTTGAATTTATAAAATCTTCAGTCAGCAGGAAATAGCTGTACTTATCCTTTATATCGAATCGAAACTCGGGCTTCATGAAGTCAGAGTACTGTCTGATGAAGGTACCGGTTTTGCGCACATAGCAGTTGTATGTCTTGCATTTTTCGCGGTATTCGTGGTCAACATATGCTGCGACGCTCTTGTGTATGGCCATGTCCTCCTTTGGAAGATAGTAGTAGTTTTTGTAATCGCTGTAGAAATGGCGCATTTCCCCCTCGAATATCTCTGCACGCACATAGCTTTTTGCAGTGCCGATGGTCAGATAGATGTCATTGTCATGGAAGCTTACAGATTTTGGAACGGAAAATTTATTTTCAAATGATATGATAAGCTCATTCATCAGACTGCGTCGTAAGCTGTATATGGGTTTACGGATACACCGGTGATGTCTGCAATGCCATGTATGCATTCTTTATACGAAAGTATACTAAGGAGCTTTGTCATGCCAAGGACATCCTCGTAGTTGTGTGTCAAAAGCAGGGATAGCTTTTCGTCGTCCTTTTGGGCAAGATATTCATAATAAACGTTTATGAGCTCACCACCGGAATATTTATCCTCCCTATCTATACCAAGAAATGCTTCGATGCTTTTTTGCTTGTAGTTTTCGAGGCACAAAAGAGGCTTTATCGGGGAAAGTTCCTTAAAGATATCGAGTATCTGCACATTACAGAAGGGGTCTTCCTGCTTATATTTCTTGTATTTATTCTTTAAAAACGGTATATCAAAACCGACGCCATTGAAGGATATGATAGTGCTGCAACCTGACAGACTTCCTGCGAAGGCTTCAATTACAGCTGCTTCGTCATCGACAGATTCGGCAAAATACTGGTCTATTACAATGCGGTTTTTGATGCGCCTTGCACAGCCTATCATGTAGACAATCGCTTTCACCGGTGAAAAGCCTGTTGTCTCAATATCAAAGAACATAGTGTTTTCTTTAAATATGCTGTCTGAAAAATTATCGGTTTTTATGTAAATTTCTTCATTGTGAAATATTTTCATTTTTGATTCCTGCCTTGAATATCATTTGTATAAACATTATAACATAAAGTATTAAAAAAAGTACATAATATACTATTTAACTAAAAATCATAAGTGGTATAATAGGAATAGTAATGTGCAATAGCATTTCCACGTTATTAATCTAAAAGAAAGAGGGGCACAAAAATGGGTCATAAAACGTTTATTGGCGGTGTTCATCCATATGATGGCAAAGAGCTGTCTAAGGATTCACCAATTAAAGAAGTTTTGCCCAAGGGCGACATGGTATATCCGGTTTCGCAGCATATCGGCGCACCGGCTAAGCCTGTTGTTGCCGTAGGTGACACTGTGTTGAAGGGACAGATGATAGCAGAGGCCGGTGGCTTTGTTTCATCACCTATCTATTCATCAGTGTCAGGAAAAGTTAAGGCTATTGAGAAGCGACGTGTGGCGGTCGGCGATATGGTTGACAGTATTGTTATCGAAAATGATGGCATGTTTACTGAGACAACATATGAGAGCGTCGAGGATGTCACTGCGCTTTCAAAGGAAGAAATCATCGAGAAGGTCAAGAATGCGGGAGTTGTCGGCATGGGCGGTGCCGGTTTCCCTACACATGTAAAGCTTTCTCCAAAGGAGCCGGACAAGATTGAGTATATTATCGCAAACTGCGCAGAGTGTGAGCCTTACCTCACATCTGACTACAGACGTATGCTTGAGAATCCTGAGGAATTAATTGGCGGCATGAAGATCATACTTCAGCTTTTTGACAATGCAAAGGGTATTCTTGGTATAGAGGATAATAAGCCTGACTGTATCGAAAAGCTCACAGAGCTCACAAAGGATGAGCCACGTATTGAGGTTTGTCCGCTTATGACAAAGTACCCACAGGGTGGTGAGAGACAGCTCATCTATGCTACAACCGGCAGAGCATCAATTCTAAGATGCTCCCTGCTGATGCAGGCTGTATCGTTGATAATGTAGAGACAATTATTGCTGTCTACAATGCCGTAAAGAATGGACAGCCAGTCCTTAAGCGTATTTCAACAGTTACAGGAGATGCTGTGAAGAATCCTTCCAATATTTTATACAGCATCGGTACCTCATATCAGGAGCTGGTTGATGCTGCAGGTGGCTTTAAGAGCCAGCCGGAGAAGATTATATCAGGCGGGCCTATGATGGGCTTTGCCATGTTTAGTCTTGATATCCCTACTACAAAGACCTCTTCATCAATACTGTGCTTCACACATGATGAGGTGGCAGCATTTGAGCCACAGGCCTGCATTAACTGCGGTCGTTGCGTGGAGGCATGTCCTGAGCAGCTCATTCCAAGCCGTCTTGCGAAGTTTGGTTTGCGTGGACAGATGGATGAGTTTGAGAAGTGGCACGGACTTGAGTGTATTGAGTGTGGAAGCTGTTCATTTGCATGTCCGTCAAGGAGACAGGTGCTCAGCCTATTAAGACAATGAAGAAGCTTGTTCTCGCTGAAAAGAGAAAACAGGCCAGCAAAAAATAAAGAAAGAGGTGGATTAAAGTGAGTGATTTATATCATGTTTCATCATCACCACATGTACGTGCCAAGGATTCCACTGACAGAATAATGCTTTATGTCATTATAGCATTACTCCCGGCAAGTCTTTTTGGTATTTACAATTTTGGATTTAGAGCACTTTTTATCATTCTGCTTACCATCGCATCGTGTGTGGCATCAGAATGGGTGTTTGACTACATAGTTAAGAAAAAGAGCACAATTACAGACCTTAGTGCGGTAGTTACAGGACTGCTTTTAGCACTAAACCTTCCGGTTTCACTTCCATGGTGGGAGGCTGTACTCGGTGGAGTATTTGCAATCATCATTGTCAAGTGTATGTTCGGAGGACTCGGACAGAACTTTATGAACCCGGCACTTGGTGGAAGATGCTTCCTTCTCATCGCATTTGCGGCTGATATGACTAATTTCAATGTCACAAGAAACGGTGTGGATGTATACTCAGGAGCAACACCACTTGCGCTCATCAAAAATGAGGGGCTTTCAAGTGTCAATGTAAGGGATATGCTTATAGGAAATACTGCAGGAACAATCGGTGAGACATCAGTTATAGCTATTTTAATAGGTGCTATCATCATGATTTTACTTGGAGTCATTGATTTAAAGATTCCTGCATCCTACATTATTACATTTGCTGTTTTCATGTTCCTTTTCGGAGCACAGCAGTTTGATATCAACTATGTTGTTGCAGAGCTTTGCGGTGGCGGACTGATGCTCGGTGCATTTTTCATGGCGACCGATTATGTCACAAGCCCGATTACGCCGATGGGAAAGATAATATTCGGTATCTGCTGTGGTATATTGACAGGAGTATTCCGTTGCTTCGGTGCCAATGCAGAGGGCGTTTCCTTTGCTATCATCTTAAGCAACTGCCTTGTTCCTATTATTGAGAAGGTTTCTATCCCAAGAGCCTTTGGTATGGTAAAGGAGGCAAAGAAGAATGAATAAACGTATTGTACATGACGCTTTGATTTTAACTGCCTTTACTCTGGTGCTTGGTTTTATTCTTGCCCTGGTTCAGGGAATCACGCAGATCCTATCGACAAGGCCAATAAAGCAGCAGCACAGAAAGCATATCAGGCAGTATTTTCGGATGCAAAATCGTTTGAGAAATATGATTATGATGCTGATGAAGCTGATAAGCTTGTATCTGATGCGGGCTACAAGGATACAATCGATGATATTGAGACTGCCCTTGATTCAAACAAGGAGACATTAGGCTATGTCATCACAGTTACAGCCAAGGATGGTAGCCAGGGAAGTATCACATTCTCTGTAGGTATCAAGAATGATGGTACTGTAAACGGTTACTCGATCACAAGCATCAGTGAGACTCCGGGACTTGGAATGAAGGCCGAGGAGGCTGATTTCTACAAGCAGTTTGAGAACAAGAAAGTAGACAAGTTCGACGTTGTAAAGGCCACACCTTCAAAGGATGATGAGATTGAGCCATCACAGGCTCAACCATCACATCAAAGGCTATGGCCAACGGCTGCAACGCAGCTATTACTTACTTCCAGAATAAATTACAGGGAGGTGCCAACTAATGAACAAATATGTAGAACGTTTATATAATGGTATCATTAAGGAAAATCCTACCTTTGTACTTATGCTTGGTATGTGTCCTACACTGGCTGTTACATCCAGTGCGGTAAACGGACTTGGAATGGGACTTTCCACCACGGTGGTACTTATATGTTCAAACCTTTTGATTTCACTTTTCAGAAAAGTGATTCCTAACGGAGTGCGTATGCCGGCGTATATCGTCATAGTTGCATCTCTTGTTACAGTAGTACAGTTTTTAATGCAGGCTTATCTGCCTAGCCTTTCAGCAGCACTTGGTGTATACATCCCACTTATCGTGGTTAACTGTATTATCCTCGGACGTGCCGAGAGCTATGCTTCAAAGAATCCGCCTGTAGAGTCTATCTTTGATGGAATGGGAATGGGACTTGGATTTACCATGGGTCTTACAATAATCGGACTTATCCGTGAAATCTTAGGTGCAGGAACATTCTTCAACATCAAGATTTTCGGTGACTGGTTTACACCAATCACAATCTTTATCATGGCACCGGGAGCTTTCCTCGTACTAGGCTTCCTCGTTGCAGGCATGAATATCATCCGTAAAAAGATGGAAGCAAAGGGTACACCTCTTGCAGAGCCGGCAGGCTGCCTTTCAGGAGACTGTGCACATTGTGAGCATCATGTCCATCAGCAAAAGCAGCACAGGCCGCTGTTGCGCCTAACACTACAGAAGGAGGGGATAAATAATGGGTACATTAGGTCATTTACTGCTCATTGCAGTAGCATATGCAATAGTTAATAACGTAGTACTTAGCCAGTTCCTTGGTATATGTCCTTTCCTCGGCGTATCAAAGAACACAAAAACTGCTGCAGGAATGGGTGGTGCGGTAATTTTCGTTATCACAATCGCCACATTCGTTACACAGCTTATTTACAATTTTATACTGTATCCGCTTAATCTGTCATATTTGCAGACTATCGTGTTCATTCTTGTAATTGCAGCACTTGTTCAGTTTGTAGAGATGTTCTTAAAGAAACAGATGCCGCCTCTTTACAAGGCACTCGGTGTGTATCTGCCTCTTATCACAACAAACTGTGCCGTACTCGGTGTAGCACTTAACAGTGTAACAAAGGGCTACAATATCTTAGAGAGTGTAGTTTACGGCTTTGCCACAGCCTTTGGTTTCTTTATTGCCATCGTGCTTATGGCTGGTGTACGTGAGAAGATTGAGTATAATGATATTCCAAAGCCTTTCCAGGGAACAGCATCGTGCTTCTTACAGCGTGTCTTATGGCTATCGCTTTATGGGATTCTCAGGAATGGTTTCTGTATAGGATTGGAGGAAAAGTGATATGAATGTTACTGCGATTATTATTGCAGCTTTAGTTGTTGGAGCTGTCGGTATAATTCTTGGATTTTTCCTCGGTATTTCAGGAGAAAAATTCAAAGTAGAGGTTGACCCGAGAGAGGAAGCAATACTTGAGGTGCTTCCGGGCAACAACTGTGGTGGCTGTGGATATGCCGGATGCTCCGGACTTGCTGCCGCCATTGCAAAGGGAGAGGCACCGGTAGGACAGTGTCCTGTAGGTGGAGACCCTGTTGCGGCAAAGGTCAGCGAGATTATGGGTGTAAAGGTTGAGGCCGGAGTAAAGAAGGTTGCATTTGTAAAGTGCGCCGGCACCTGCGACAAAGCAAATACAGACTACGACTATACAGGAGTAGAGGATTGTGTTGCCATGTCATTTGTACCGGGCGGCGGACCTAAGTCATGTAATTATGGCTGCCTTGGCTATGGAAGCTGTGTGAAGGCATGTCCTTTTGATTCAATCCATGTGGTTGACGGAGTGGCATGTGTCAATCCGCTTACATGCAAGGCATGCGGCAAGTGCGTAGAGGCTTGTCCAAAGCACCTCATCGAGCTTATTCCATATGACACAAAGCACGTTGTAAAGTGCAGCTCAAAGGATAAGGGCAAGGATGTCATGAAGCATGCTCAGTGGCTGTATCGGTTGTCATCTGTGCGAGAAGAATTGTCCGTCAGATGCTGTCCATGTAGTAGACAATGTAGCTTATATTGATCAGGAGAAATGTACAGGCTGCGGAATCTGCGCAGAGAAGTGTCCAAAGAAGATTATTCTGTAATGAATAAAAGCTGTCACATATCATTATGATATGTGGCAGCTTTTTTATAAGCTTGCAGCTATTCTTTGCTTACGTTATACTCATCTGATGTCGTGATAATGCTATAATCATCTGTCACAAATATTGCCTCAACACCGGAAAGGGAATTGATAAGCTCCTTTGCTTTATCAATGCCAAGAGCAAAGCATGTGGTGCTTAAGGCATCTCCGTCGCAGGAGGAGTCGCTTATGATGGTGACAGAGTACAGATTGTTTTTGACAGGATAGCCGGTTGTGGTGTCCAGTATATGGTGATATAGCTTGCCATCTACTCTGTAGTATCGCTCGTAGATACCTGAGGTGACGACGGATTTGTCCTTGATTTTGACAGTGCATATGGGCTCACCACTCTCGTCGAAGGGCTTTTGTATGCCGACTGTATAATCACTTCCGTCGGATTTTTCACCGACAGTGAGGACATTGCCACCCAGGTTTATGATGCCTGAGGTGATTTTTTTGGACTGTAAATAAGCCTTCATCTTATCGGCGATAAAGCCTTTGCGATTCCACCAAGGTCAAGCTTTGCTTTTGAATCGGTTAGCATCACATCGTTTCCGTTAATCTGTATATTGCGGTAATTTACATGTGACAGCTCGCTTTGTATCTGCGCATCAGACGGAACGACTGATGCATCCACCTCATTATCTTTAGAGTCGGTATTTTCAGCTATTTCGGAAAAATTCCACAAATCAGACAGCTTTCCTATAGTGATATCAAACCTGCCGTCACTTGTGTCGCCGTATTCGATGCCATTTTTTATGAGCTCAAGTGTATCATCGCTTACTGTGACATATTCTTTGCCGGCAGCGTCATTTATTTTGCTCACCTCTGAGTAACTAACTGTGTTTGACAGCATATCCTCATATTTCTTTGCCATATCAAAGCAGTCGTCTATGTATTTCTCGTCGGTAGTGCCATAAAGCGTAATCTGTATTATCGTGTCAAAGTAGAAGCCCTGTTTGGAAACCTTCTGCTGAGCCTTGGGCTTTAATTCACATGCAGACAGGCTTCCTGTTATTGTGGCAAGCGCTAAAAGGACAGGGACAAGGTGTTTTAGTTTATTTTTCATAGTGCATCCTTTATTAATTTCCTGGTTGTAAATTATTTATAGTTAAAGCTTAAATAGTAAAAGCATAAATATAACTTTGCGTCCGGGCTTTATGAAATTTAAAACCGAAAGCAACAGAAATATAATAACACAAAATAAAAAAATGAGACAGTAGTAAAAATGATTTTGTATTTTGTATGAATATATGGTAAAGTAGTAAATGTATGCGTAATGTAATTATGTATGCATTTAGACTTACAATAGGAAAGATGATAAAAATGAGTTTTTTGGACAATTATAAAAGAGTGGTAATAAAGATAGGTTCATCGACGCTGACACATGCAGAGACGGGAAGCCTCAATTTTTCAAAGATGGAGCGTCTGGTGCGCTCGATATGTGATTACAGAAACAGCGGTATGGATGTGTGCCTCGTAAGCTCCGGCGCTATCGCGGTTGGACGTGATGTGATAGGCATAAAGGAGCGCCCGAGCGACATTTCAATAAAGCAGGCATGCGCCGCAGTGGGACAGGGCAGGCTTATGATGACATATCAGAAGCTTTTTTCCGAGTATAATCAGAATTCCGGACAGGTGCTCATGACAAAAAATACCATAGTCAATCCTGTTTCCAGACGCAATGTTATGAATACATTTGAGGAGCTTTTTGATCTGAACGTGGTGCCTATTGTCAATGAAAATGATACGGTAAGCACATATGAGATGCAGTTTGGTGACAATGATACGCTGTCTGCTATTGTTACATCAATCACGAAGGCTGATCTGCTTATACTGCTATCTGATATAGACGGTCTGTATTCCGATGATCCTCATGACAATCCGGATGCAAAGCTTATCAGAGAGGTTGATACGCTTGACAGGAAAATACTTGGCATGGCAAAGTCATCAACCGGCAGCGATGTCGGAACCGGCGGCATGGCGACAAAGCTTACAGCGGCAAAGATTGCCACATATTCCGGTGCCGATATGATTATGCAAATGGCGGCAATATGGGAATTTTATATGACATTATGAATGACAGATATACAGGAACACTTTTCCACAGGGCAAAGGATGCAGAGTTTGTGCTTGCGGATTATATACAAAGAGAGATGGCACCTACATCTACAGGCGGCCAGTAATCAGCTATAAATTTGAAATCAGGAGAGTGCTATGACACAGGAAAAAATACAGCGAATCAATGAGCTTTACAGAAAGTCACAGGCAGAGGGACTTTCTGAGGCAGAGAAAAAGGAGCAGGATCTTTTGCGCAAGGAGTATATAGCAAACGTGAAGAAGAATTTAAGAAACCAGCTCAACAATATCGATATGGTAAACGATGACGGTTCGGTTGAGAATCTCGGCGAGAAATATGGAAACAAAAAAAGAAATTCGTAGCAGGCTTAAAAAGCAAAGAGGCCTTCTGGGGGTTGATGAGTGCCACAACATGAGCCATGAAATTTATAAAAGGCTCATAGCTTTAGAGCTCGACAGGGAATATGACAACATACTTTTGTATTCAGCGATCAGAAATGAAGTGCATACTGATGAGTATTTTACCTATTTAATAAACAAAGCAAAAAGGATATATTATCCGAGGGTTTCGGGCGATAAAATGTCCTTTTACAGGGTAAGAAGCCTTGATGAGCTTAATTGTGGTTCATTTAATATTAAAGAGCCTGATATGACGAAGGAGTATACGCAGGCGGATGGCAGGGCGCTTATGATAGTGCCGGGGCTTGCATTTTCGGATACCGGTTACAGAATCGGTTATGGAAAGGGCTTTTATGACAGATATTTATCGTCTTTTACAAAAAGAGATACTGTCATGGCAGTTGGAGTGGGCTACGATTTCCAGTTACTTAGCAGCATGACGTTTGAAGATGAATATGACGTACCCTTAGATGGGTGATAACAGATAAGAGAGAGGTGTTTATTGATGAATGATTTAGAAAAAATTTGTGCGGATGCATATGAGGCCAGAGTAAAGATAGGAACACTGGATACTGATATCAAGAATAAGGTATTAAACGATGCAGCGGACAATCTGCTTAAGGCAGAAAAAGAAATCCTTGAGGCAAACAAAAGGGATGTGGCCACAGCAGAGGAAAATATGAAGGCAAAGAGCATGATTGACAGGCTCTCGCTTGACCATGACAGGCTCCTTGGCATGGCTGACGGACTCAGACAGATAGCAAAGCTTGCAGACCCTATTGGGGAAGTGATGTCTATGGCAAAGCGTCCTAATGGCCTTATTATCGGAAAAAGAAGAGTTGCAATCGGTGTTGTTGGCATTATCTTTGAGGCGCGCCCAAATGTCACATCAGATGCCTTTGGTCTGTGCTTTAAGACAGGCAACTGTGTCATATTGAAGGGTGGAAGTGATGCGATAAATACCAATATCGCAATAGTTAAGGCACTAAAAAAGGCCTTAACGGACAATTTGGTTTCTGATGCTGCACTTGCACTTATTGAGTCAACAGACAGAGAGACAACAAATGCGTTTATGAAGATGGATCAGTATGTGGATGTGCTCATACCAAGAGGTGGTGCAGGACTCATCCAGAATGTTGTCAAAAATGCTACAATTCCTGTCATCCAGACCGGTACAGGCAACTGCCATGTATATGTGGACAAGGATGCAGACTTTGATATGGCTGTTAATATTATTAACAATGCAAAGACACAAAGAATCAGTGTCTGCAATGCATGTGAGTCGATTGTAGTACACAGTGCCATAGCGGAGGAGTTTCTGCCAAAGCTGTACGATAAGCTAAGAGAGCATCATGTACAGCTGCACTGTGATGAAAGAGCGCAGGCAATTCTTGCCGGAAGAGATGATGTGACAGAGGCCACTGCCGATGACTGGGGTATGGAGTATCTTGATTACATTATGTCTGTAAAGATTGTTGACAGCATTGATGAGGCAATCGAGCATATCAACAGATACAACACATCACATTCAGAGGCAATCATCACAAATGATTATGACAACGCACAGAAGTTCTTAAATGAAATAGATGCTGCGTGCGTTTATGTAAATGCCTCAACCAGATTTTCTGATGGAAATGAATTCGGCTTTGGAGCTGAGATAGGAATCAGCACACAGAAGCTTCACGCAAGGGGACCTATGGGGCTTGAAGCACTGACAAGCTATAAGTATATTATTTACGGCAGTGGTCAGATCAGGGAATAGTCAGCTAAAGTATCATAGAATTAATTTGAGAGGAAATATAATATAACATGAGCTACGATATAGATATAACAAATACACCACCGGCACATGAGCCTGAGAGGCAGTATTACTACATGGCAAAGGCAAAGGATTTTGTTGAAAAGAAATCTAAAGAAATCGGCCGTCCTAATGACTTATTTTGTAAAGACATTCGGGTGTCAGATGAATGCGCGCGACTCAGAAAAGCTTGTCGGAATACTCGAGCAGATAGGCTACGTTGAAGGAACTGATGAGCACTCTGATTTCATTGTATACAACACCTGTACCGTACGTGAGAATGCTAACAACAAGGTGTACGGCAGGCTTGGATATCTGCAGAACTACAAGAAAAAGAATCCTCTGATGAAGATTGCTCTCTGCGGTTGCATGATGCAGGAGCCGGAGGTTGTTGAAAATATCAAAAAGCACTATAAGTTTGTAGATATCGTATTTGGAACCCACAATATATTCAAGTTCGCAGAGATACTGTGCAACAATATCGAGTCTGGCTCACAGGTGATTGACATATGGAAGGATACCAATCAGATTGTCGAAGATCTGCCGGTGAAGAGAAAGTTCTCTTTCAAATCAGGTGTCAATATCATGTTTGGCTGCAACAATTTCTGCAGCTACTGTATCGTGCCATATGTGAGAGGACGTGAGAGAAGCAGGGAGCCTAAGGATATCATAAGAGAGATAGAAAAGCTTGTTGCAGACGGAGTGTGCGAGATAATGCTTCTCGGACAGAATGTCAACTCATACGGTAAAACTCTTGACAATCCTATAACCTTTGCAGAGCTTCTTCGCGAGGTCAATAAGATTGAGGGACTTAAGAGGATTCGTTTTATGACATCTCATCCAAAGGATTTATCCGATGACCTGATTATGGCGATAAAGGAGTGCGACAAGGTGTGCAAACATATGCATCTGCCACTTCAGTCAGGAAGCTCAAGGGTGCTTAAGGAGATGAACAGGCACTATGACAAGGAAAAATATCTCGACGAGGTAAAGAGACTTCGTGAGCAGATTCCTGATATTGCAATCACAACTGATATCATTGTGGGCTTCCCGGGAGAGACTGAGGAGGATTTCCTTGAGACAATGGATGTTGTTAAGCAGGTCAGATATGACAGTGCTTTTACATTTATTTACTCAAAGAGAACAGGCACACGCGCAGCCACAATGGAGAATCAGGTGCCGGATGATGTGGTCAAGGACAGGTTTGACAGGCTCTTAAAGGAGGTTCAGACTATCTCATCAGAAAAGGCAAAATGCTATGAGGGCAAAGTGGTGCCGGTACTTGCAGAGGAGATGGATGACCAGAAGGACGGCTATGTGACCGGACGTATGGACAATAATTCAATCGTACATTTTCCGGGTACCGAGGATATGATTGGAAATATCTACAATGTGAAGCTTGATGAGTGCAGAGGCTTTTACTATATGGGAGAGATAAAAGAGGATGCGTAAGCGTTTTGGCAGAAATGATATAATCCTGATATCGGTTATTGTAATTATCTCTGTCGCTCTGCTTCCTATATGGAAGCTTGTATATTTAAAGGGGCAGGATACGGATAGCGATGCATGTGTCGAGGTGACTATCGATGGAAGGACCTATGGCACATATCCGCTTTCAAAGGATGATACAATTAAGATAAAAAACGGCGATGGCGATGTTACTAATACCCTTGTCATAAAGGGTAGTGTGGCGGATATGACCTCTGCCGACTGTCCGGATCATCTGTGTGTGAAGCAGAAGGCGATATCCAAGGAGGGAGAGTCGATTATCTGTCTGCCGAATAAGGTTGTTGTGACAGTAAAAAGCGACATGAAATCCGATATAGATTCGATATCCAAGTGATACCCGAACATTTTTATAGAAAGAATGAGATAAATGAAAACCAGAAAGATTGCATATCTTGGTATGCTTATGGCACTGGCACTGGTGCTAAGCTATGTTGAGTCACTTATACCGTTTGCGGTAGGCATACCGGGAGTGAAGCTTGGGCTTACAAATATAGTGACAGTAATCATGCTTTATATAGCAGCACCCATGGAGACGTTTCTGCTATGTGTATTTCGCGCGGTGCTTTCAGGCTTTATGTTTGGAAATGCGTTCAGCATCATATATTCACTGGCAGGCTGTATACTAAGCTTTATCGTTATGTACCTGCTTAAGAAATCAGATAAATTCAGTTCGGTTTCAATAAGCCTGGTCGGTGGAGTGTGTCACAATATAGGACAGATAATAGTTGCGGCTATAGTTTTGTCAACCTACAGCGTAGTGTACTATATTCCGGTGCTTCTTGTGGCAGGATGCATCACGGGACTTGTGATTGGAATAGTAGCTTCACAGGTGCTTTTAAGAATTTCTGACAGCTTTCATGTATAGTTTTAATGGGCTGTAATCTACGTATATTTAATAATAAAAGGAGATGCTGCTGTTTTATGCCTGTGTGTCAGGTACAGTCGAAACAGTAACAAATGGATTCAATGTATGCATATATAAAAGGAGAGCTTGCAGAAAAAAATATAGACAGCATTGTAGTGGAGGCTGCAGGTGTAGGCTATCTCATTTACATACCGACGCAGTATTTTGATATGCTGCCTGACGAGGGAGAGGATGTAAAAATTTACACCTACCTATGTGTCAGGGAGGATGCCATGATACTTTATGGCTTTTTGAGCAAGGATGATCTTGAAATCTTTAAGCTGCTGATTACAGTCAGCGGAATCGGACCAAAGGGAGGTCTTGCCATTTTGTCAACTCTGCCTGCCGATGATTTGCGTTTTGCGATTCTATCGGGGGATTCAAAGGCTATATCAAAGGCACCGGGAATAGGTGCAAAGACGGCTCAGAGAGTGATACTTGATTTAAAGGACAAGCTGTCGCTTGAGGATGCATTTGAAAAGAAGCTTGAGAATCAGGCATCCGGTGCTGCTGTATCCATGAACAGCACTGTGAAAATGATGCTGTCATGCGCTCAATGCGCTTGGATACTCATCTACTGAGAGTCTTAAGGCAGTGTCCAAGGTTGATATCACAGAGGATATGATGTAGAGGATGTGCTGAAGCTTGCACTCAAAAATATGGGCTGATTGGACAAGCTGTAAGCTTAAAACAGAAACGGGGAACAAAACGTGAAAAGAGTAATTTCCACACAATTGCAGGAAGAGGACATAAAGATAGAGAAATCCCTGCGTCCTATGTATTTTGATGACTATATCGGTCAGCAGAAGATAAAGGACAATTTAAAAATATATATTGAAGCCGCAAAATCAAGGGGCGAGGCGCTCGATCATGTGCTGTTTTATGGCCCCCCGGGACTTGGAAAGACAACACTTGCAGGAATCATTGCAAATGAGATGGGCACAAAGATAAAGGTGACCTCCGGTCCTGCATAGGTAAGCCGGGGGAGATGGCAGCCATACTCAACGGACTTTCGGAGGGCGATATACTGTTTGTCGATGAGATTCACAGATTAAACCGTCAGGTAGAGGAGGTGCTCTATCCTGCCATGGAGGATTACGCCATTGATATCATGATTGGAAAGGGCGAGTCTGCAAAGTCAATCAGATTTAACCTGCCAAAATTCACACTTGTAGGTGCAACAACGAGGGCGGGTATGCTTTCGGCACCTCTTCGCGACAGGTTTGGCGTGGTAAATCACATGGAGTTTTATACTGTCGATGAGCTAAAGCATATTATCGTCAATTCCGCAAAAGTGCTTGGAGTTGAGATAGATGACAAGGGAGCCTACGAGATGGCGCGTCGTTCAAGAGGTACCCCAAGACTTGCAAACAGACTGCTAAAGCGTGTCAGGGATTTTGCGCAGGTCAAGTATGACGGCAAAAATCACCTATGATGTGGCAAGCTTTGCACTGGATCTTTTAGAAGTGGACAAGTACGGACTGGATTTGAATGACAGAAATATACTTCTCACCATCATTGACAAGTTTGCGGGAGGACCGGTAGGTCTTGATACGCTTGCGGCGGCAATAGGTGAGGATGCCGGAACCATTGAGGATGTTTACGAGCCGTATCTGGTGAAGAACGGCTTCATAAACCGCACACCAAAGGGACGTGTGGCAACAGAACTAGCCTTTGAGCATTTTGAGAGAAAAAGGGCTTAAAGTTGCAATTTATATCTATAAGGCATATAATAATTAAGTATTTGATATTGAAATTGATATTAATAGTAATATTAATACTAATATAGCTGGTTTGAATAAATGTGAAAACGGAGGATGATTAAATGTCTGCAAAAACAAATGCCGAGGTGGTAATAGACGGAAAGGTTTACACACTGTCAGGATATGAGAATGAGGAATACTTACAGAAGGTTGCGGCATACATCAACAACAAGATTGCAGAGTTTGATGATATGGATGAGTATAAGCATCTTCCGGGCAATATGAAGAGCACACTTATCGAGCTCAATATTGCGGATGATTATTTCAAGGCAAAGGCACTTGTCGAAAAGCTCGAGGGTGATATAGAGAATAAGGATAAGGAAATATACGATTTAAAGCATGATTTAATTTCCAATCAGGTAAAGACCGAGAATGCTGAGGCAAGCATGAAGGAGCTTGAGGCACAAAACAAAGAGCTTTTACTCAACAAGGCGAGACTTGAGGCAACTCTTGAGGAGTCACTTCTTGATGGAAAAAAGCCTGTTAAAAAATCTGCACATGCTTCCAAGGGGGCAAATGACAGTAGCGATAAATAGCAATAAAGGGGAACAGTTATCGTACACTGTTCCCTATTTTATTGCAGGTTTATATGATATCAAATGAGCATCTATATGAGGAAATATATGAGAAATAAAGATTTTGAACTTCTTGCACCGGCAGGCAACCTTGAGATATTTAAGGGCGTGATAGAAAGCGGCGCCGATGCTGTGTATGTGGGCGGAAGCATGTTTGGAGCCAGGCATATGCCAATAATTTTACAGAGGATGAGCTTTTAGAGGCAATTGATTTTGCGCATTTACGAGGAGTAAAGGTGTATCTGACGGTCAATACGCTGATTAAAAACAGTGAGTTTTCAAAGCTCTACGACTACCTGCTTCCATACTACAAAAGAGGGCTTGATGCAGTGATAGTGCAGGATATTGGAGTGGTGAAGGCTATCCATGAGTATTCTCCGTCATTGGAGATACATACGAGTACACAGATGACGGTAACGGGAGCAGACGGAGTGCGCTTTCTTTCGCAGTTTGGAGTGACGCGTGTGGTCATGGCAAGGGAGGTTTCTCTTGCCGAGATGAAGCGCATACATGAGGAAACAGGCATGGAGCTTGAAGCCTTTGTTCATGGAGCATTGTGCTATTCGTATTCCGGACAGTGCCTTTTTAGCAGCATTTTAGGTGGTAGAAGCGGAAACAGAGGCCGCTGTGCACAGCCGTGCAGACTGCCGTATACCGTGGAGGGCAAAAAGGATGAATACATTTTAAGCCTTAAGGATATGTGTGGTATAAAGGCTCTTGACAAGCTGCATGATGCAGGCGTTTATTCGCTCAAGATTGAGGGACGTATGAAGCAGCTTGAGTATGCATGCGGAGTGGTAAAATACTACAGAAGCTATATCGACAGTATGAAGCCTGTTACCGATGCTGATTATGACAGGATAAAGGCACTTGGAAACCGCTGCGGTTTCACAGACAGGTATTATTTCGACCACAATGGCTCTGATATGGTGACTTATGTGAAGCCTAATTTCGTTTCAAATGCTGCAGAGCCTTCGCCTGAAAAGAGAAAGCTCTCGATAGAGGGCGAGCTTGTTTTAAGAGAGGGCGAGCCCGGAAGCCTCACTGTAAAAAGAGGTGATGTGACATACAAAGCCTCAATAGAACCTGTCAGCGCCGCACTTAAGGCACCGCTTGATAAAAAGCCGCTATCGACAGGATAAACAAAACCGGTGATACAGACTTTGAGTTTTCACATATTAAAGCTCAAATCGGAGAAAACGTCTTTGTGCCAAACGGAGCACTAAACAAGCTGCGGCGTGATGCAATTTCAGGGCTTTGTGATAAGCTGTTGAAAAAGTATTACAGGAATGATGCACGATACGCTGATATGTCAAGACTTACAGCACTCCCTGAGCATGTCGTAAAAAGTGATGCAGCACATGATGAAGCTATAAATGATTACACCACCATATGCTCGTGTATGACACGCACGCAGCTTGATACACTTATTAGCTATGACTGCTTTGACGTATTTTATCTGGATTTTGACATGTATGACAGGAATACTCTGATACAGCAGTTTGCAGATGATGTGAAATGCCTTACAAAGCGAAATAAAAAAGTGTATCTCATGCTGCCTACGATATTCAGGGCGGATTCATCGGATTATTTTGTATCTATCGCAAAAGAGCTTGATAAGGTAAGCTTCGAGGGCTTTGTTGTGAAAAACTATGAGGAGCTTTATCTGACAGAAAATCTGTTTACAGGGAAAAAAGTTATTTTAGACCACAATATGTATACCTTTAATGATGTTTCAAAGAGTGCTTTTTTTGAGCACGGAGTAAGTGGTGACACAGTGCCGCTTGAGCTCAATTCAAGGGAGATTTATGCATAGAAACAATATAGGCTCGCAGATGATAGTCTATGGATATTATCCGCTTATGACCACCGCCAACTGTGTGCACAAAAACACAAAGGGCTGTGATAAAAAGCAAAAGCTTATATATTTAAAGGACAGATACAATAAATCCTTTGCAGTTTGTAACAACTGTAAGGAGTGCTATAATACAATATATAATTCACTGCCTACCATGCTCACAAAGAACATAAGTAAGCTTAAGGAGGCAGGTATAAGAAGTTTTAGATACAGCTTTACAATCGAGACTCCAAAGCAGATTAAGGCGGTTATGATGATAAGGTAGCTGAATATACAAACGGACATTACAAAAGAGGAGTAGAATAACATGGTACATCTGATAGTACAGCTTTCCAAGTATATTATGATAATACTTTTTCTCATATATACTTTTTTTATGCTTTCATTTATTCAAGTATCCCGACAAGCCGAAAAAGCAGAAGCATATATATAATCTGCAGAGATTTTATATGTTTCTGATTCATTTAGATGGTTTTTTGGTGCTCTTTGTCACGACAATGGATACAAAGATAATAGGATTTTATATAGCACAGCTTGTGCTTTTTGAATCAATTTATTTGATTTATCATAAGTTTTATAAGAATGCCTCAGAGCTTGTGCTAAACAACATGGTGATGATGCTTTGTATAAGCATGATTATTCTAACGAGAATTTCGTTTGACAAGGCATTAAGGCAGTTTGTTTTTGTGCTTGCCGGAACGATATTTGCGTTTTTAATACCGCTTATCATGCAAAAAGGCACGATGTTTCGAAAATTGACATGGACATATGCAGGAGTAGGAATAGTTGGACTCTTGTCGGTGCTTGTGGTAGGAGTGGCGAGCAGGGGAGCAAAGCTCTCTTTGACATTTGGTCCTGTTTCAATTCAGCCATCTGAGTTTGTGAAGATACTTTTTGTGTTTTTTATAGCATCCATGCTGTATAAATCAACTGATTTAAAGCAGCTTGCCATAACAAGCGGCGTATCGGCAGTGTTTGTGCTGATACTTGTTGCATCAAACGACCTCGGTGGAGCACTTTTGTATTTCTTTACATATCTGGTCATGATTTATGTTGCTACAAAAAGGTTTTATATTTTTGCCGGAGGTCTTGCGTTTGTGGGGCTTGGAATGTACGCAGGCTATCATCTGTTTTCACATGTGAAAAACAGAATTGTTGCATGGCTTGATCCTCTTTCTGTCATAGACAAGGCCGGTTATCAGGTGTGTCAGTCGCTCTTTGCCATAGGTACAGGCGGACTGTTTGGCTTTGGACTGGGGCAGGGACTGCCGAATAAGATACCTATTGTGTCAAAGGACTTTATCATAGCGGCTATCTCAGAGGAGATGGGCGGTATATTTGCTGTCTGCCTCATTATGGTTTGTGTCAGCTGCTTTCTTATGATATTTAATCTTTCCATGCAGATGAAGGATGCATTTTACAAGTATGTGGCGTTGGGACTTGGCAGTGTGTATGCGCTTCAGGTGCTTTTAACTGTCGGCGGCTCAACCAAGTTTATACCGATGACCGGTGTGACGCTGCCGCTTGTGAGCTACGGCGGCAGCTCGCTTCTATCTACGATGATTATTTTTGGAATGATACAGGGCATGTATATTATGCAGGCAGCCCCTGAAAAAAGGAGAAATATAGATGACAAGAGACGAAAGGACCATGAGACAAAAAACAGACAAAAGCAGACAGCTAAAGAGCCGGGCGCGCAGGGAAGTCAACAGAGAAGGAGAAAATCGGCAGCAGGCGGCAAAAACAGCACGAAGACACAGAAATAGAGAGTATGCGGTTGTTACATATTTTTTCCTTATAGTTTTGTTGGATTGATAGGTTATTTCTTATATTTCCAGTTTGTAAAAAGCGACGAATTCATCAACAGCCCATACAATTCGCTGCAGGATCTTTTCTCTAAGAATGTAGAGAGGGGCGAGATACAGACTAAGGATGGACATGTCATAGCTCGGACAAAGGTAGGTTCAGATGCGTCTGAGACAAGGGAATACCCTGACGACAGGATGTTTGCGCATGTGGCGGGCTTTGCCGTAAACGGTAAGGCAGGGCTTGAAAAGCAGGAAAATTTCTCATTGCTTCGCTCACATGAGTTTTTCCTTGACCAGATAGTAAATGATATAAGCGGTAAGAAAAATACCGGTGATAATGTCGTAACCACACTGGATTACGAAGCACAGGCGGCTGCATACAATGCACTTGATGACTATGAAGGTGCTGTCATTGCAATTGAGCCGAAGACAGGAAAGATTGCAGTTATGGTGTCAAAGCCTGATTATGACCCAAATACCATCGCAAGTGACTGGGAGAGCGTAAACGGTGATGGCAGCACTTCTCTTTACAACAGGGCAACACAGGGACAGTATGCTCCGGGCTCAGTGTTTAAGATTTTTACAGCACTTGAGTATTATAACGAAAATCCGTCTACATACAACGACTACAGCTTTGATTGTGACGGCAGTATTACAAAGGACGGCTTTACAATCCACTGTGCCGGCAATAAATCACACGGACAGGAGGACTTAACAAAGTCGTTTGCAAAGTCATGTAACTCGTCATTTTCCAATATAGGTCTTTTGGTGGATAACAATAAGCTTAATACCTTGTGTGACGATATGCTTTTCAATAAGAATCTGCCTATAGCCTTTGATTCAAAAAAGAGTAAATTTGCACTGGATAACAATGCTTCGTCAGCTCTGACCATGCAGACCACGATAGGTCAGGGAAACACGCTTGTTTCACCGCTTCATATGTGCATGATTGCCGGTGCAATCTGCAATGATGGAAATCTGATGAGGCCATATCTGGTAGACCATACGGAAAATGCGAGCGGGGCGCTTGTGGAGCAGAATAAACCGGCTTCATACAAGCAGATTATGTCAAAGGATCAGGCAGCTTTTCTCCAGAATCTTATGGCAGCAGTGGTATCTGATGGAACAGGCGCAAAGCTAAGCAATCAGAGCTATGAGGCCTTTGGAAAGACCGGAACTGCCCAGGTATCAGATTCTACAGACCAGACAAATGCCTGGTTTGTGGGCTATGGAAAAAAGGATGGCTACAATGATCTGGCAATCGCAGTAATTGTGGAGGATTCGGGTGCCGGAAGCACATATGCGGTGCCGGTGGCAAAAAAGGTATTTGATAAATATTTCAATGAATAGGCTTGTTGCACTTTTTTTAGAAGTAGGTTATACTTAAGTGTAATGACAGACGTTATCGTTCATATTTCGCTTGAACTGACAGATAGCGTTTAAACCACACTTGGAGGAATGGCAATGATAGAGCAACGAGCTGTGGCGGTGTGGTAATCTTTCGTGGCAAAATATTACTCTTATACAAGAACTACAGGAACAGGTACGAGGGGTGGGTACTGCCAAAGGGAACTGTGGAATCTGATGAAGAGTACAAGGACACTGCAATCCGTGAAGTGAAAGAGGAGACTGGTGCCAGTGCAACGATAATCCAATACGTGGGTAAGAGCCACTATTCTTTTACCGTGCCACATGATACAGTGGAAAAGGATGTACACTGGTATCTTATGATGGGCGAAAGTTATTATAGTAAACCGCAAAGAGAAGAGTATTTCATGGATTCAGGGTTTTACAAGTATCACGAGGCATATCATCTGCTCAAGTTTGCAAATGAGAAGCAGATACTTGAGAAGGCTTACAATGAGTACCTGGATTTAAAGAAAAGCAATTTATGGGGGACACACAAGTATTATTAGTATTATTAAAAAGCAGTTTTAAAAACTGCTTTTTGAGGTTTTGGAATGAAATGGTATGAGGATTTATTTGTAGGAGAGTCTGTTACCGGAAAGATAAAGAAAATCAAGTGGAAGATAGAGCATAATGCCGGCATGCTTCACACATACATCATCACGTTTTCGTCAAATGAGGAAAATCTTTTGGATATCATTCCGACAAGAGAATTGCTGCAAAAGGGATATCCGAAGAAGAATCTGCACATAATCGCAGTAGCGGGTAGTTATGATGAGGCACTTTTGCTGGCCTGTGATATTGTTAGGGAGACATACGAAAATACAGGTAAAACAGATGTGAAGAGCTATTTAAAGAGCAGACGGAGGAAATAGATATATGATATTTACGATTTTAAAGGTCATAGGCATCATACTCCTTGTAGTGCTTGCTCTTATACTTACAGCGCTGCTTTGCGTACTGTTTGTGCCGGTTAAGTACAGGGCTGTTGGAAGCTTTGACAATACAGACATAAGAGCAAAAGCACATGTGTCGTGGCTTTTTCATTTGTTTGCACTGCATATAGAGTATGCACAGGAGACTGACGGATATATAAGGCTTGCTTTTGTGAAGAAGAAGCTGTTTGATAATTATGAGGCTTTGGATGATGACGATATGGATGAGGCAGCTAAAACTGAAACAGAAGATAAAGTCAGTGAAAACACCGGAGATGAGCCTCAAATACCGGCAGATGAGTCAGCACATGTCGCAGATGAACAGATAGAGAATGAAAGTACAGCACATACTCATAACGAGCAAAGGACAGTAAATGATGAGAATCAGCATATAAAACAACAAACTAAGCTCACTCATCAAAAAACGTATAAAAAGCCACACAAAAAGTCACATAAAAAGCAATTTAAAGATAAGTCAGATAAAATAAAAAACTGTATCTATAAGCTAAAAAGAGAATACAGTGATGAGAGAAATAAAGCTGCTTTTTCACATCTGAAAAAAGAGCTTTTTATCATTCTTAAAAGAATATGCCCAAGGAGGCTTAAGCTTACAATGGTTTATTCAACAGGCTCGCCGGATACAACAGGCATTTCATTAGGTGTTTTAGCATGCTTTCCTGTCGGCTATACAAACAGATGGCGGATTACACCTGATTTCGAGAGTGAAAAGCCGTATGCAAAGGGCAGCTTTGACATAAAGGGGCATGTGATAGTAATAAGTATTTTAGCGGCAACACTTAGAATTTTATTTGATAAAAACTGCCGCAGATTGTATAATAGGATAAGCAGATAGGAGGAAGATATTATGGCAGATAATAGTTTCAATAACACAGTAGAGTCACTTTTCAAGGGGATGGACAGCTTTATCACTACAAAGACGGTGGTTGGTGATGCGATTCATATAGGGGATACAATCATACTTCCGCTTGTGGATGTGTCGTTTGGAGTGGCAGCAGGAGCATTTTCAGCAGAAAAGAAAAATAACGGAGCCGGCGGTATGGGCGGAAAGATTCAGCCAAGTGCAGTGCTCGTTATCCAGAATGGACAGACAAAGCTTGTCAATGTAAAGAATCAGGACGGCATGACAAAGATACTTGATATGGTGCCGGACATTGTAAGCCGTTTCTCAAAGGGAAAAAATGATGACCTTAATCTCGACGATGTAAAGGTAGACGAGGCAGAGGACGATAAGCAGGATTAATTTCATATATGTGAGCAAATAAAAAGGACATCCAAACGGATGTCCTTTAAAATTCAAAAGATTCAAAAATAAAGACTAAGCTCTCTCAACTTTGCCAGATCTTAAACATGAAGTACATACATATAACTTCTGTGGAACTCCATTGACCTTGCAAGAAACCTTCTTAATGTTTGACTTCCAAACATGATTTGATCTTCTATGAGAATGGCTGACATTATTTCCATAATGAACACCTTTTTCACAAATTGCACATTTTGCCATGATATTGCACCTCCTTGCATTTCACTAAGCTTACCATACTCTTAAGCTCACAACAAATGTATTCTATCAGATTAAAATAAAGAATGCAAGGATAAAATATAAAAATATTTGCTTTTTGTGAAAAAAAAGGTATAATAACATTAGCTACGTCACAATATGATGGAGGTATATATTATGAAGGGACAGATGGATACCCAATATGGACAAATTTTAATTGATACAGATGTTATTGCAACCTATGCAGGCTCTGTAGCTGTAGAGTGCTTTGGAATAGTAGGCATGGCAGCGGTCAACATGAAGGATGGTCTTGTAAAGCTTTTAAAGAGAGATTACCTGAACCATGGAATAAATGTAAAGGTAGATGAGAACAACGAAATTACCATTGATTTTCATGTAATAGTAGCGTATGGTATTTCAATCGGCACTGTTTCGGACAATCTTATCGAGACGGTTAAGTACAAGGTTGAGTCATTTACAGGAATGAAAATTGCAAAGATCAATATTTACGTTGAGGGCGTAAGGGTAATTGATTAAGGAGGACTACAAAAAGTGGAGATCACAAGCATTAATTCAAAGCTCCTTGCAAGGATGTTTCTTGCGGGAGCCAAGAATCTTGATTCAAAGAAAGACTGGATAAATGAGCTGAATGTATTTCCGGTACCGATGGTGATACCGGAACAAATATGACAATGACAATCATGTCTGCGGCCAAGGAGGTCAGCTCGCTCACAAATCCTACCATGGTAGAGCTTGCAAAGGCTATTTCATCAGGCTCTTTAAGAGGTGCCAGAGGAAACTCGGGTGTTATCTTATCACAGCTTTTCAGAGGCTTCTGCAAGGTTATAAAGGAATACGATGAAATAGATGTCACTATTCTTTGTGAGGCATGCCAGAAGGCGGTTGAGACAGCTTACAAGGCAGTTATGAAGCCTAAGGAGGGAACTATCCTTACAGTGGCAAAGGGCGCAGCAGAAAAGGCTCTTGAGCTGTCAGACGATACAGAGGATGTTGTCACATTTGTTGAAGAGGTTATAAAGCAGGCTGAGTATGTGCTTGACCAGACACCGGAGATGCTTCCTGTATTAAAGCAGGCAGGTGTTGTGGATTCGGGCGGACAGGGACTTGTTCAGGTATTAAAGGGAGCATATGATGCCCTTATCGGCAAGGAGATTGACTATACAATCGAGGGCGCACCAACAGGAGCAGCTCCAGCAAAGATTTCGGCTGAGACAGAGGCAGAGATTAAGTTTGGTTACTGCACAGAGTTTATTATTGTACTCAATGCGCCAATGTCAGACAATGAGGAGCACGCATACAAGGCATTCCTCGAGTCAATCGGTGACTCTATAGTCGTTGTAGCTGACGATGAGATCGTAAAGACTCACGTACATACAAACGACCCTGGACTTGCACTGCAGAAGGCACTTACCTTCGGCTCGCTCAGCAAGATAAAGATCGACAATATGCGTGAGGAGCATCAGGAAAAGCTCATCAAGGATTCACAGAAGCTTGCAGCACAGCAGAAGGCTGAGGAAGAGGCTTATGAAGCTGCTCAGGCTGAGGAAAAGACAAATAACATGCCTGCAAAGGAAATGGGCTTTGTATCTGTTTCAATCGGAGAGGGCATGAATGAGGTGTTTAGAGGCCTTGGAGTGGACTATCTCATAGAGGGTGGTCAGACCATGAACCCTAGCACAGAGGATATGCTCAACGCTATCGAGCATGTAAATGCGAAGACAGTATTTATCCTGCCAAACAACAAGAATATCATCATGGCTGCAAACCAGGCAGTAGACCTTGTTGAGGATAAACAGATTATTGTTATCCCTACAAAGACTATCCCACAGGGTATCACAGCGCTTGTAAATTATATACCTGACCACAGTGCCGAGGAGAATAAAGAGCAGATGATGGCTGAGATAGAAAATGTCAAGACAGGACAGGTGACATATGCAGTCCGCGATACTGAGATTGACGGAAAAACCATCAAGCAGAACGACTTCATGGGAATCGGAGACAAGAGCATCCTTTCTGTTGGAACAGACTTAAGGCTACTACACTTGAGATGGTAGATGCCATGGTAGATGAGGATTCAGCGATTGTCAGTATCTATTTCGGAAGTGATTCTGATGAGGACTCAGCTAATGAGCTTGCAGCAGCAATCGAAGAGAAATATCCTGATGTAGAGGTTGAGGTCAACGATGGCGGACAGCCAATCTACTATTATGTTATTTCTGTAGAGTAAAGCCTTTTAAAGAATATAAATGACATTTATTATATTTAGGAGCAAATATGGATATAGCTTCACCGATTACCGCGGTTAAGGGAATCGGGGAAAAAACACAAAAAGCATTTGCTAAAATGGGAGTATACACCGTTGGTGATATACTCCTTCATTTTCCCCGGGATTATGTAAAGTTTCCGGAAATAACGGATATTGATGAACTGAATAGTGTAAACGTAAGCAGCACCTATGCCATCCATGCTGTGATTAAAAAGGCACCTGTAGTGAAAAATACAGCGAGAATGCAGATTACATTGCAGGATATCGGCTCGCCCGGGCATATGATACAGCTGGTATGGTACCGTATGCCATACCTTAAGGCACAGCTTGTGCAGGGGAGACATCTTATATTTTACGGACATATTAAGCCAAAGGGAGGCCGATATGTCATGGAACAGCCTGTGGTGTATGAGGTGCAAAAGTACGAGGCTATACGTGATACACTGCAGCCTGTGTATTCCGTGACAAGCGGTGTGACAAACAATCTGATAGTGAAGACGATAAAGGAGACTCTGTCACATGATACACTGCTGTCAGATTACCTGCCTAAGGATATAAGGAGCGGATACGCTTTTGCGAGTATAATTATGCCATGAAGCAGATACATTTCCCTGATGACTTTGACGCGCTTGTGGAGGCAAGAAGACGGCTTGTTTTTGATGAGTTTTTTCTCTTTATCATGGGCATGCGATATCAGAATAAAAAGCAGCAGAAGGACAAAAATGAGTTTGAGTTTACGGATGATGCTTTTATAGACGGATTGATTGAGAAGCTTCCGTATGAGCTGACAGGCGCGCAGAAGAAGACAATAGATGAGATAAAGCAGGATATTAAAAGTCCTTATGTGATGCAGAGGCTTATTCAGGGCGATGTGGGCTCAGGAAAGACAATTGTTGCTTTTCTTCTTATGGCGTGGGCGTCAAAATGTGGCTATCAGTCTGCCATAATGGCTCCGACGGAGGTGCTTGCAAACCAGCATTATGAGACGTTTTGCTCACTGGTTAGTCAGTTTGGACTTGACAGTCCTGTTGTGCTTCTTACCGGCTCCATGACGGCAAAGCAGAAAAGAGAGGCCTATGCGCGCCTTGAAAACGAGAAAAATGCGCTTATTATAGGCACTCATGCGCTCATACAGGAGAAAGCGGATTTTCCAATCTGTCGCTTGTTATCACAGATGAGCAGCACAGATTTGGAGTGAAGCAGAGAGAGAGCTTCTCGGATAAGGGAAGAAAGCCACATATACTTGTGATGAGTGCCACTCCGATACCGCGTACGTTAGCAATAATCATATACGGTGATATGGATATCTCTGTCATAAATGAGGTGCCTGCAAAGAGGCTTCCTATCAAGAACTGTGTGGTTGGCACGGCGTTCAGGCCAAAGGCCTACAGCTTCATCGAGGAGCAGGTGAGAGCCGGTCATCAGGCGTATGTTATATGCCCTCTTGTGGAGGAAACCGAAAACTCTGAAGGGGAAAATGTCACAGACTATGCAAATGTGCTTAAAGCGGCACTGCCAAAGGATATCACGGTGGATGTGCTTAACGGCAGGATGAAGAGCAAGGCAAAGGATGAGGTGATGCAGCGCTTTGCAAATAATGAGTCGCAGGTGCTTGTGTCCACAACAGTCGTGGAGGTTGGTGTAAATGTGCCCAATGCAACTGTCATGATGATAGAAAATGCAGACAGGTTTGGACTTGCACAGCTTCATCAGCTGAGAGCCGTGTAGGCAGGGGGGATGCACAGTCGTATTGCATTTTCATCAATTCGTCAAATTCAAAGAAATCAAAAAAACGTCTTGGAGATACTAAATAAATCAAATGATGGCTTTTATATAGCAAGTGAGGATTTTAAAGCTCAGAAGGTCCCGGGGATTTCTTTG
>ENA-OQAN01000084-OQAN01000084.1-human-gut-metagenome-genome-assembly--contig:-NODE-84-length-48077-cov-2.446069_pt1 | contig 48077 bp, 46 predicted proteins | sample MGYA00242735_ERZ504527 | MGnify/ENA primary metagenome ERZ504527 (study PRJEB26092, sample SAMD00036230) | human gut metagenome | host: Homo sapiens | study: EMG produced TPA metagenomics assembly of... | reverse complement strand
ACTGATGACGCTGCCAGTTCATGAACTTGTCGTAATTTACTCCATAATCCGCACAGAACTCACGAAGATCCTTGGTCTCACTGCATAACTGATAGAGGTCATATACCTCCTGGTAGTTTACTTTTCTTTTGCCATAATCATTGTTGTTTAAGGGTTACGGCGCAAAGGTAGGTTTAGGGAACATGCGTGTCAAGGCGGAAAATAGAATGGTTACATTTCATTAGTTATAGCTGCTATCATTACTCCGACCTCTGATGTCGTAACTTTACTGATGGTTACTTTCCCGATGTTTGTATTGTATGAGGTCAGTATCTTTATCGTACGGCGTACTGGTAGAAAATGTAAATCGGAAATTATCTGATAGATAGTGCTTTATGAGGACTTGGCCTGATAGCCTTCCTGACATGCGGAAAGCTCAATAAAATTTGTACGAATTTTAAAAAAAACATCGAGAAGAATTACTTGAAAGATGCTGATATTTTAGAAAAAACATCAGCATCTTTTTGTTTCTGCTTTTCACGTCCCTCACATTTCTTATTGAAATACTTTTTTGAGCGTGTTGTCCGGCGTGTATTTCCTTTGCCAAATTCGAACTTATTCTTGTTTAGCTTCTCCTTCTTCTATTTTTCGGGTAACAAACTGGATCTTTAAGTTTGCTTCTTTCTGTTCCTTACGTATTTCTTCCATTCCTGCAAGAATTCGTGCCAGATTGCTTACCTCTGTGATTGCTTTTATGTCATTGGCATACATCGTTGTTTTATAGTTACGGTCGCCTATGAATTCCAGTTTGAGACTTTTCTTATCCTTATTGGCTGCGATGTAAGCTGCTACACCTCCGTCGTTGCCTACTTTATAATCAGCCTTTTCTATGGCACGCCCTAAGTCTGTTGTTTCGTAGCTGTCTGTCGAAGCTGGAGTTTCGGCAAATGTATCATCGTTTGCACTTACTTTCACTGCTGTGTGGTGTATGTTGCCTCCTGCACAGTAAATAGATGTAAGCGACATTTCGCCCAGTTCGTTTACCTGTGCACGCAAGAAAGAGCGTCCGATGTTTTTTTCTACTACCTGCGACGGGTAGAAATAGTTTCCGATTTCCTGATAGGCAGTATCTTTCTCTAAAACGAAATTTCCCTTTATTGAGTCAAGCTCAGCTTGCTTGACGGTCATCATGCTGTCCAGATAAGCCAGCGTCTTATGCTGTTCCTGCAAATCTATCTGTTGCATCAAATGGATTCCTGCCTTACGTACATCTACTGCCTTAGGATAATAGGTACGTATGCTGTCTATTTGTAGCCGGGCGAGGTTATAGTCGCCTGCTGCGAAAGCTAGTTCCGCACGTTGGAAAAGTTTTCCGGCATTTTTACTGTCGCTATTGCATCCGGATAGTAGGAATGCTAAAGTTGCAGCTGCTAAGATTATCTTTTTCATATAATTAAGCGATTTATTGTGGAACAAAAATACAATTAAATCGCTTATTCTCTACGAGGCTTTTCATTTTTTTGTAATTTTGCACGCTAATTTTGTAATAGACATGGAATTGAAAGAACACTTTACAGGCAAAATATTCAATTTGATATCTGATACTGCTGATGAGTTAGGATTGGAATGCTATGTCGTGGGAGGTTATGTCCGCGATATTTTCCTGAACCGTCCTTCGAAAGATATTGATGTGGTAGTAGTAGGCAGCGGAATCGAAATAGCCGAAGCGTTCGGAAGAAAATTAGGACGTGGCGCTCATGTTTCTGTATTCAAGAATTTTGGTACGGCACAGGTGAAATATCATGACCTGGAAGTCGAATTTGTTGGAGCCAGAAAAGAGTCGTATAGTCACGACAGCCGTAAGCCGGTAGTAGAAAACGGAACGTTGGAAGATGATCAGAACCGCCGCGACTTTACCATCAATGCGCTGGCTGTATGCCTAAACAAATCACGCTATGGAGAATTGGTCGATCCCTTTGGGGGACTGGACGATTTGAAAGAGCGTACCATACGTACTCCGCTTGATCCGGACATAACGTTCAGTGATGATCCTTTACGTATGATGCGCTGCATCCGTTTTGCTACTCAGCTGAATTTTTTCATTGAGGACGAAACGTTTGATGCGTTGGAACGTAACCGGGAACGTATTAAGATTATTTCTCGGGAGCGGATAGCTGATGAATTAAATAAGATCTTGCTTTCTCCTGTTCCTTCTAAAGGCTTTGTAGACTTAGACCGTTGCGGATTGCTGGAACTGATTTTCCCGGAATTTGTGGCCTTGCAAGGTGTAGAGGTAAAAAACGGAAGAGGGCATAAGGATAATTTCTACCATACATTGGAGGTGGTAGACAATATAGCAAAGGTTACTGATAACTTGTGGTTGCGTTGGGCTACTTTGCTTCACGATATAGGAAAACCTCGTACCAAGCGTTGGGATCCCCGTATCGGATGGACATTTCATAATCATAATTTCGTCGGAGAGAAGATGATTCCTGATATATTCAGAAAGATGAAGCTGCCGATGAACGAAAAGATGAAATATGTTCAGAAGCTTGTAGGCTTACATATGCGCCCTATCGTAATTGCTGATGAGGAAGTGACTGATTCTGCCGTAAGACGCTTGCTTTTCGAAGCCGGTGATGATATTGATGACTTGATGCTGCTGTGCGAAGCAGATATTACATCGAAGAATGAAGTCCGTAAGCAACGCTTCCTTGATAACTTCAAGCTGGTTCGTCAGAAACTGAAAGATCTGGAGGAAAAAGACCGTATCCGAAATTTCCAGCCTCCTGTAGATGGTGCTGAAATTATGAAAGTTTCAATTTGCAGCCCTGCCGCGAAATCGGTAGTTTGAAAAGTTCTATAAAGGATGCTATCCTGGATGGAGTGATTCCAAATGAACATGATGCTGCTTTTGAATATATGCTGAAGAAGGCAAAACAGATGGGACTGGAGCCTGTCAATTTATAACTTGTTATGCTCCCTGCTTTTACTCTTTTAACGCAGGGAGCGTAGCCGGTAAAAAGGAAAAAATATTCTTCTCTAAAGGCAATAAGAAATTAATTTAATTATCCAAATAGAAAAGTTGGTATAAATAATAGTTTGCCATTTATATGTCCTGTAGGTGCTTCTGGGCTATTTTTCTTTCTTAAAAGTTGTCTAATTTAGAAAATTATCAAGATTCTGATTTTTGTTTATTTCTTTAAAGCCATATTTTTGTATGGCTTTTTGCTAGGTAACAAAAGTGTTTCAAAAGGGAATGCCGTGAAAATCGGCAACAGTACCCGCTGCTGTGATTCTTAATGAACCGAAGGCAATGCATAAGCAAACCACTATTGTTTTTTTACAATGGGAAGGTGGCTGTCGGGGAGAGATCAGTCAGAAGACCTGCCGCAAAGAGCAAAGCCAACTTTTATATTAACTTATTCGTTACAAGCCAGTATGAATTTAACTGAAATCTGTATTATCAAGCGTGACGGGAAGCGGGAAAACTTTTCGCCTTCAAAGATTACAAATGCTATCAGTAAAGCGTTCAACGCAACGGGGATTGCTCATCAGGAAGAACTGATTGACGAGATTACACAGCGTGTTATCAATCATTTTGAGAATCCTACTATCGGAGTCGAAGAAATTCAGGACCTCGTAGAAACGGAATTGATGAAGGTACAGCCTGAAGTGGCTAAAAAATATATCATTTATCGCCAGTGGAGAAATACGGAACGCGATCGGAAAACTCAGATAAAGCATATCATGGATGGTATTGTTGCCATAGATAAAAATGATGTGAATCTGAGTAACGCCAATATGTCGAGCCATACTCCGGCCGGACAGATGATGACCTTTGCTTCGGAAATAACAAAGGATTATACCTATAAATATTTGTTGCCGAAACAATATGCTGAGGCACATCAGTTGGGAGATATACATATTCATGATCTGGACTATTATCCTACCAAGACTACGACGTGTATTCAGTACGATCTTGACGATCTGTTTGAACGCGGTTTTCATACTAAGAACGGAAGTATCCGTACACCTCAGTCTATTCAAAGCTACGCAACACTAGCTACAATTATATTCCAGACCAACCAGAATGAGCAGCACGGAGGACAGGCTATTCCGGCTTTCGATTTCTTCATGGCAAAAGGCGTATTGAAAAGTTTCCAGAAAGTCGTTGTTTCTTCTATTTCTTTTTATTTCGATATGAAAGGCATGGAAGTAGATGAGGCGAAGTTGCAGGCGTTGGTAAAACAGCATGTTGCTTCAATAGCTCCTTCTGAAGATGAAAAAAAGATTCTTCTTGCAGCATTTGCTGACCAGCAGATCAATCTTACAGCCGATGAACTGGAACATATTTTGAAAAAGGCTTATAGTCAGGTACGTAAAGATACTCATCAGGCAATGGAAGGGTTTATTCATAACCTGAATACGATGCATTCACGCGGAGGAAATCAGGTTGTGTTCAGTCTATCAATTATGGAACAGATACTTCTGCCGAAGGACGAATGGTGATAGAAGAACTGCTGAAAGCTACTATTGAAGGTTTAGGTACGCGGGGAGAGGTACCTGTATTCCCCATTCAGATATTTAAGATAAAGGATGGTGTGTCTTATTCGGAAGCCGACTACAAACGGGCAATGGAAGACTTTGATGCGGCAATGGAAGGTAAGGTAGAGTTTGAAGCTCCTAATTTCGACTTGTTCCTGAAAGCTTGCCGTACTACGGCAAAAGCTTTATTCCCGAATTTTATGTTCCTTGATACTCCTTTCAACCAGCATGAAAAATGGGATGCCAGCGATCCGAAACGTTATCGCTATGAACTGGCAACAATGGGATGCCGTACGCGTGTCTTCGAAAACTTGAATGGAGAAAAGACTTCCTTGGGACGTGGTAACCTTTCGTTACTACGATGAATCTTCCCCGACTGGCTATCGAAGCCCGCATCAAGGCAGAAAGCATGTCAGATTGCCAGAGTCAGGATGCAATAGAACGTCTGGCAAAAGAAATATTTATCAGTTCTGTGCATGATATGGCAGTCTTTATTGCAGAACAGCTGTATACTCGCTATCAATATCAGCGTACGGCACTGGCACGTCAGTTCCCTTTCATGATGAGTAACAATGTATGGAAGGGAGGAGGTAACCTGAATCCGAACGATGAAGTAGGTGATGTACTGAATCAGGGTACATTAGGTATCGGGTTTATAGGTGGCCACAATGCAATGGTTGCTTTATATGGTCAAGGACATGGTCATTGTCAGAAAGCCTGGGATACGCTTTACGAAGCAGTAGAAGAAATGAATCACGTTGCAGATGAATTTAAGCAGAAGTATCATTTAAATTATTCTGTACTGGCAACCCCGGCAGAAGGACTTTCGGGACGTTTTACACGCATGGACCGTCGTAAATATGGAGTAATACCAGGAGTGACCGACCGTGATTACTATGTAAACTCTTTCCATGTAGACGTAAAAGAACCTATCACTATAGTAGAAAAAATAAAATGTGAAGCTCCTTTTCATGCTCTGACCCGTGGAGGCCATATTACTTATGTGGAGCTTGACGGAGAAGCGCAGAAAAACGTCAAGGCAATTGCCAAGATTGTAAAAGTGATGCATGATGAAGGCATTGGTTATGGTTCTATCAATCACCCTGTTGATACATGTCATAATTGTGGCTATAAAGGAGTGATTTATGATAAATGTCCTATCTGTAACAGTGAGAATATTCTCCGGATGCGTCGTATAACTGGATATTTGACTGGTGATTTGAACAGTTGGAATTCTGCGAAACGTGCAGAGGAGCGTGACAGAGTAAAACACTGTTGATTAATTCGTTTGTTATTAAGGATAGAAGGCTTTTTAGATGCGGATTATCTGCCTGTAAGCAGGTTGTAGGTATATAAAAAGCCTTCTTTTTATTTCACTGGCAATTGGGAATAACTTATTCTTTATGCTACATTATTTATATACATATCCTGAAACAATTGTTGATGGTGATGGTATACGCTTTTCTATTTATCTATCGGGATGCAGACACCATTGCCGGGGATGTCATAACCCTGAATCCTGGAATCCTGCGTCAGGTCATCCTTTGACTCGTGAGAAGATAGAAGAATTTATTGAGGCTATTAATTCCAATCCTTTATTAGATGGAATTACCTTTTCGGGAGGGGATCCGTTTTATTCACCGGAAGACTTTCTTCCTCTTATCAAGGAATTCAGTGAGCGTACCGGACAAAATATCTGGTGCTATACCGGATATACTTATGAAGAACTTTTGGAAGATCCTGTACGCAGACCTATATTGTCTTATATAAATGTATTGGTAGATGGCCGTTTTGAGCAATCCCTCTATTCTCCGAAGCTAGAATTCCGGGGAAGCAGTAACCAGAGAATCCTTAAATTGAAGTAAAAAAATGTTGCATATTGTCTAATTTTGTTGTCGCACACAAAAGAAAACTGTCGTTCCCATGATATAAATCAAGAAAACAAATACTTTGTGAAGAAAATAATTATATCTTATTGCTAATTAAACAGAAACATCTACCTTTGCAATGTGGTTGTGAAACCAGAATTAATTAAGATATAAAAGAAGGTATTAGAATAGATTTTTTAAGGTATTAGAAGTTAAGGTAAAAAAGCAATTTTAAGAAAAGGTATTAGAGATTTAAGGTATTAAGTTTTAGGTTTTTATTTTAAGGTATTAGGATAAAAGGTAATTGTTTTCAGGTATAGTTGAAATAGGATTAGGAAAATTGCTTTAAGGTAAAAAAGAAGAGAAAAGGATAACGTACACAACAACAACTAGATGAGTAAAAGATGCAAGAACCCTTAAATGGGGGTTCTTTAGGAAATCGGCGGTGTTCAAAATGTGAACAATCGCTTTTTTTTATTGTTAAACGGTATAAATTTCGTACAATTGCTCTTACAATACTGTTTCTCCTTCCAAGAGCAATATTCATTTTCTGAAAAACTTAGTGCATGTTGATAAGAGGTATCTGTGTTTTTTAAAGTATTTTATTTTAAATAACCGATAACTTCGTGTATCTTTGCGTCCAGATGAAAGTAAAAGCGCGCTATATACGCATTGGGGCAGTAGCTCTTTTAACCTTGTTTGTTGCTTATTATGCCATTTCGACATTATATGCGCACGTACATGAGGTGAACGGGACTTTTATTGTCCACTCGCATCCTTTTACTGAACATCATTCTCACTCAAGCGGGCAGGCACTGACACTGCATTTCTTATCAACATTTACTTCTGTAGGTTCAGACTCTATTGAATTGGCGTGTCCTGACTTGCCTTTACTTTGTTTATTAACTGGCAGCTTGTCTGCATTTCATGCCCTGTCTTCATTTGGAGATGGGATTTATCTACGTGCACCTCCCGTATATCTTTTCATTTGATTAAACGAGAAACAGGAAACCAATTAAAATGCCTGTTCAAATAAATACTGCCTGACTTCTGTTGGACAGTTATCCTTCGTCTGCTTCTGTAAACTAGATGTGGAAAGAGGAAGATATGGAAAAATCTGAATCAGTCAGACCTGATTCTGTGGTATTTATCTTGAATATTTAGAACGGGCTTTATTAAGTTAACGAACGAAAAGATTATACATGAAATATATTTTATTCATAATGGGATTGCTATGCTCTTATGTAAGCATGGCAATAGAGCCGGTTAAGGAAGGAAATGTTATAGCCGGACACGTGATAGAAAAAAGGCTCGGAAAATAGTTTGCCTTATGCCACAGTGTTAATCGTAGAAACGGGAAAGGTACAGTGACCGATGCGGAAGGATATTTCCGCTTTAAGGAAATTCCCGCTGGAGAATATACGCTGAAAGTACAGAGCATGGGGTATAATACTCAGACTAAAAAAATAACAGTCAGTAAGGATTTCACGGTAGATGTACATTTTGTAATGGAAGAAGAAACTATTATGACAGATGAAGTAGTAGTTTCGGCAAACAGAAATGAAACAAGCCGTAAAGTAGCTCCAGTAGTCGTGAATGTAATGAGTAACAAGTTGTTTGAGGCTGTAATTCTACAGATTTAGCAAAGTCATTGAATTATCAGTCAGGACTTCGTGTAGAAAATAACTGTCAGAACTGCGGATTCCCACAAGTGCGTATTAATGGACTGGAAGGACATATTCTCAAATTCTGATAAATAGCCGTCCTGTAATGAGCGCCCTCTCGGGTGTATATGGCTTAGAACAAATTCCCACTAACATGATTGAGCGTGTGGAAGTGGTTCGTGGAGGTGGTTCTGCTTTATTTGGAGCCAATGCGGTAGGAGGAACAATTAATATTATAACAAAAGATCCGGTTAGTAATTCTTTTCAGGTTTCTTCTACAATGTCGAATCTGAACGGGAAAGTATGGGAGCAATATGTAGGTGCTAATGCCTCTTTGGTTTCATCGGACAATTCATATGGAATAGCCCTTTATCAGTCTTACCGTAACCGTAATCCTTATGATGCCGATAATGATGGTTTCTCGGAGCTTGGAAAACTGAATATGAATACGTTTGGTTTACGTTCGTATTATCGTCCTACTCAGTTTAGCCGTATCAGTCTGGAGTATCATACTACGAATGAGTTTCGCCGTGGGGGAAATAAATTCGACCTTCAGCCTCATGAAACAGATATAACAGAGCAGACTAAGCATATTATCAACAGCGGGGGACTGACGTATGATGTGTTTTTCAATGAATATCGCCATAAACTATCCGTTTATGGTTCTGCACAACATACAGATCGTAACAGTTATTACGGAGCAGATAAAAATGCCAATGCTTATGGAAAGACAAAAGACCTGACAGCTGTAGGAGGAGCAATGTATGTAGGGAATATGGATGATTGTCTTTTTTCGCCTGCCACGTTTACTGGAGGAGTTGAATACAATTATAATTCGCTGCATGATGTAATGACCGGATATAACCGTGACTTGCGTCAATATGTAAGAATATTCAGCGGATTTGCTCAGAATGAGTGGAAGATGACGTATTTTACACTTCTCGCAGGATTTCGTCTGGATAAGCATAATCTGATAGACAACATCATTTTCAGTCCACGCGTAAATTTGTTGTGGAAACCAACAGACAAGATACAGGGACGTTTAACCTGGTCTACTGGCTTCCGTGCACCCCAGGCTTATGATGAAGATTTACACGTAGCAGCCGTTGGCGGCGAAGCATGATAATTCGTCTGGCAGATGGATTAAAGCCCGAACGTTCCAACAGTTTCAGTGGCTCTGTAGACTGGGGATTCAATTTTGGACATTTCCAGTCGAACTTGCTGGTCGAAGGGTTTTACACATCCTTGGATAATGTCTTTTATCTGACAAAGGTTGGAACGGATGCTGATACGGGTGCCGAAATACAGGAAAGACGAAATGGATATGGTGCACGCGTGTATGGTGCAAATATTGATTATAAAATAGCTCACGGACGTGAAGCTCAGTTACAATTAGGATTTACAGTACAGCGCAGCCGGTATACAGAAGCTGTAAGCTGGAGTGAAGATCAGGATGTAGATCCTATAAAACGTATGCCTCGTACTCCAGATTACTATGGCTATTTTACGTTTACTTCTGCTCCGTTGAAGAATTTTGATTTTTCTCTTTCTGGTGTGTACACGGGAAAGATGGTGGTTCCTCATTTTGCTGGTTATATTGAAAAAGACCGTCTGGAGCATACACCCAATTTCATGGAACTGAACCTGAAGCTGAATTATACATTTGTACTGAATGATCACTTGAAGCTTCAGCTGAATGGGGGAGTACAGAATATGTTCAACGCATTCCAAAAAGATTTGGATAGAGGAGCTTTACGAGATTCAAAGTATTTCTATGGACCTACTCAACCGAGAACTTACTTTATTGGAGTTAAGTTTTTTAATTGAGGAAATTGATTCCTATTTTAAAATATAAAGAAATCCGGACTTCAGCGGCGTAAACCGTGAAGCCCGGATTTTTATTAATAATGGATAGAGAAATCTAATTATCTGCTGAAGGTATAAACATGACCTGCAGAATGAGCTTCTGTTATATCCATTACAGCTGTTGTTGTTTCATCATCATTCACTTTAAACAATCCGAAACCATATCTGCCATTTAATGGACTTGAACTGTAATAGTACATTTGTACAGCTCCGTTTGGTGCTTTTTCAAGTATGTATTTACCACTAGCATAAGTAGAAGTAACGCTCCAGTTATTTCCTCTGCCATATGTTCCTACTGTCAATATGTAGTTACCTGCATTTTCGCCTGTTGCAGGAGTTCCTACTACAGCTTCTTCTCCGTCGATGAAGATTGTTCCATCTTCGTTGTATTGAGCAATAAACGGATATTGGTCAGTAATAGCTTTTACTTTGCTAGAATAATTTTCCCAACCATAAACTTTGTATGTATTTTCTTCATCACCTTCAGTAATGGTAACAGTAAACTCTTTAGAGTTTGTCCAATCCCACCATGGACCAGCTTCATAATAGTATAAAGAAGAACCGCTTGCCTTTACTGTCCAGGTTCCTAACCATTCTTCATAGCTTGGTTTAGAGTATTGAACTGGAGATGTCTCAGTGCGTGCATAAGTGTTTCCAGTCCATTCTACTGTATCATCCCAAAGTATTGATGCTACTTGGTTGAATGTAGAAGTATACAGTTTGCTAGATTTCAGGTTATAGAAGGCCATGTATCCGTAACCGTTATCTTTTACTTTCTGTAAGTTTGATTCTGAAACTGGAACCACAACCGGACTACCATTGTTATCAGCAATCAATGTGATAGCATATGGAGCTTCAATTGTATTGTCAATATCCTGACCTGTATATTCCATAAAGCTTCCGTAGCTTCCGAATACAGTATAATCTATTAAGCTTTCAACTTCAGTGCCGAGTGGATGGTCGCTATAAGTATACCAATAAATACCAAAAGCAGTTCCATTCTCTTTAGGAAGCTCTTCACGGCAAGCTTTCAGTAAGTTAGTATAGTTTTGAGGTGTACATTCAGCTGTACTTGCTACAACGCCTGTTCCTGACTGTGCACTACCTTTAAAGCTGCCTTCAGCGTATGAAGAATATTCGTCATCGAAGTCAATACCATCCAGACCGTAAATATCAACATAGTATTTCAATTCTTTAGCAAAAGCTTTTGCTCCTTCTTCGCTTAAACTACGCATACCGGCATCATCATGGTTACCCAAAATAGACAAGTGTACTTTGATACCTTTTTCTTGCAAAGGACGAATAATCTTGTCTGCATTGTGCAGCACATAAGTAACTTGTTCGTTGCAATAAATATAAGGTTTACCGTCACTGTCCAAGTTGATATTGGCTGCGAAAATACTTACAATATCAAAGAATGGTTCTCCGTTAGATAATGTATATTCTCCTGCATTCAATGGGTTTTCATTGTTTACTTCGATGTAGCACAAGTTTTTGATAGCTTTGTTGTGCTGTGGATAAGTTACAGATTTAACCTGATAAATGTAGGTAGAATTATTAGAAGATATTGTTACTCCATTATCGGCTGTAGCAGTGATAGCTACTGCATTACCCGATTTACCTGCAGGAATGTTAACATCGATATAGTCTGATATTCTTTTTCCAGCCGGAATAGTTACCTCTCCATTGTTGGATAATGTAGCTCCTTCGTAAGCTGTATAATTTGTACCGTTAGCAGCATTGTAAGCTGTTAATGCGTCTGCGTCAATCTTGAACGTTACTTTTGTATCCTGTTCGGCTACTTTACTCAACTCAAAGTATACGTGTCCTGTTGCAGATTCTCCGTTTTTTTGTAGTCAGCGTAGCTCCCATTTTGGCTCCGGCTGCTGAACGAACTGCACCAAACTGACCATCAACGTTTTCCCATGGATTGGTTGTGCCATTTGTGATTTCGATATCGTCTTCACAGGCTGTGAAGGTAGTTCCCGCAAAAGCGAGAACTACTGCCATGAAAGCTAATTTAAAACTTATATGTTTCATAATAAATTACAAATTTAATTTAAGGTATTCATTCGTTTGTTGCAGGAAGACTTACTTCCACCCATGTTGCTTCTTTCTGGAATACACCGTTATTGCCATATTGCTATAGTCTTTCACATCGTTAGTCTGATTGTCACATAATTTCCAGTAAAGAATCAGATTTTCCTCGTTTTCAGGCTCTTCCAATACATAGAAATGGTTTTCTGTATTGATTTCGTCTTTAGTTAAGACCTTGTCCCATACACGAACTTCAGAAATTCGTCCTTCAAACCAACGATTATCATTATAAGAGTGACCTACCCAGAAACTTCTTGGTTTTCCATCGTTGTCATTTGAATGTTCCGGACTCCAGTCAACTGTTCCTGCATCTACTCCTGTAAAGTGATCTATTTCTACTCCATTGAAGTATACATAAATTTCTTTTGCTTCACTATCGTAGGTTACAGCAACATGAGTCCATGTGTTTAAGTTTACAGCTCTTGATACAGCAAAATTACCAGCTTTTGTTGCTATCTGTAAAATATTAGGTTCTACACCTGCATCTCCGAATCGCAACAAGAATCCACTTTCAGTACCCATCAGCGTGCTGATTCCACTTTCGTGACCGTCGCCGAATACTGTCGGATAAATCAATGCTTCTGCTGTCAGTTTATTCAATTTAAATTTCTCAGGAGTTGCCCATGCATCAGTATAGATAGCATTTTTAGTAATATCAGGCACAACATCGATCAATGCACCTTTTCTTACAACATAATACTGTGTTTTATTGGATGCCAGAATGTCGATACTGCAACTTGTTACTGTTACAGGCAGCACATATGTTTTAGTATCATCTATTGTGTCAAGTCCTTTGAATTTTATTTCGATTGGATCTGAATTCAAGCTTCCTGCTGGTATAATACCTGTTGTTGTTGATAATTCATAATTATCAGCTGGCAACATTTCCATTCCACTTGTGTAATATATGTTTTCGTAAGCAGATACCAAGCTGGCATCTGCTGCAATAGTGAATGTTACATCCTGTCCTTCCGGTTTAGGGATAGACAATGTAAATTCGTGTGATTCTTCTACAGAGGTGGGTTTAATCAATACTGTAGACGGATCACTTTCGGTCATGAATATTTTATTGCTAAAATTTTCTATATCATCTGTACAGTTGGTAGCGAACACTCCACTTAACAGAGCTAAAGAAATGAAAGAAATATTTTTAAGTTTCATAATTCTGATTATTTAGTTGGAGCCGGGTTCAAAATATTAATAGCTTCTTTCACGTAAGTATAAGTTCCACCAGTAGCGTAATAGTCATTTTGTACATTATAAATGGCGATACCTGCTCTTGTGAAACCGTCTGCTTCAGGATAACCAGCTGCTACCCAGTGAGCAACTTCACCTAGAGCACGTACATCTGTATCCCAGTATCCGGTCTTTTTTATCAGATGTGTCTGCTCCTGTTGTTGATACTGCGATAACAATATTGTCAGTAGGAACACCGTCAGCCAGTGCACTTTTAACAGTCAGCAACAGCTGGTTGGTGTCTGTAACTTTATCAATATCCAGAATGATATGGCTGCAATCGTTTAAGATTGTTTTATCAATCAGATTTTGAGGTTTTCCCTGCCAAGTCAACATTTTATTTTCATTTGCTGACTTCCATGATTTTACAGCATTTAAAACAATGTTCTGAGTTGCAGCATATGCTTCCTTCTCATCTGTATTCATGAATGTCGGGTCTTGTCCGATGAATTCTACGATAACGCCGTCGAATGAAGCTGAATATGCCAGTTGTTTATCAAGTTCTGCTTGAAGATAGGTGTTAAATTCTGTACCTTCTCCATCGGAATTAGCCTGCTGGTCTTCCCATGCAGTTTTAATATCATCGTAGCTGATTGTATAAACAACTTTTGAACCTTTATTGTGCATTGTTTCTATATCGCTCTTTTCAAAATCGGCAAGAGCTTCAGGATACATTAACGATACGATATCTACACTATCAGATATTTGTCATGTGATGTGCAGGCTTGCCGGTACTTTTGTACTGTTATCAAACCATGCATATACAATCTTGTGCTCTGTCGTTTTTATAATTACGAAGATTCTGTAGATAATTTGCATAAGCTTCAGGGTTCTGTTCCTGTGCAGTTGGTCTGTTAATGTCCAGACTTTCTACGTCAGTACAAGACACCATGGTCAGGCTTCCCATTAAAAATACTCCTAGAGCGGATTTTATTATATTTTTCATAAGTTACCAATGAATTTAGATTAGTTGATTAATTTCCGGGTTGAATATTCTCTCTTCCGGGTTTCTTATCCCACCATACCTTAGTGGCATAATTATCTGCTCCGCCTAAAGCTGAAAGTGCTCCCGGCATGTTAGCTGCATTGCTGACATATTCGTCAGAAGGATAAGGAATACGGTTGGCTCCTACATTTGAGTCGACTATTCCAGCACTCTTATTACCAGCTTCAGTAGCAGGCATCAGACGTGGATATCCAGTACGACGATGGTCTGCCCATGCTTCATTACCTAACATCCAGTTTGCAATCCATTTTTGAGTAATGATACGTTCTTGTTTTGCTTCTTCGCTAGCAGCATCATCCCATGCAACAGTGATAGATGACAATTGTGATGCATAGCTGTTTGTTCCAGCAGGATCGCTGTAAGCAGTTGGCTTGCTGGTGTTGTCAGACAAATAGGTTGAAACTCCGCTTGCTCCCCACTGTTCGAATGATAAAGTCACTCCTTCTTCGTAGTATTCTTTTGCTGTTTTAGAACCTACATTGAAATTGAAAGAAGGAAGTTTTGGCTTCTGCACGTAAGAAAGCAACTTCTGCTGCGTTCATCCAGTAGATAGGATCTCCCTGTCCTACATTTACACCAGAATATTTACGGACATTATTACCGAGTGTAGTCAGCTCAATACTGCGACGAATTCCTACATATTCCATACCTTCTCCCCATTCTGATTGTACAAAGTATTTTTCACGACGAGGATCGTTGTAACCGTTCATGTAGCAGATAATGTCGGCTGCTGCGTGAGTATCACCTCCAGTTTCAGTTCCTTCTGCAGCATTATAACGAGTGGCAGTATATAACGGGTTGGTTGTAGTTCCGAAATAATTCCACTGAGCATTATCTTCATTTGATTCGATAACTCCACCGTTTTCTTCTTTTACAGCATCTTCGGCCCATTGTTTAGCTTTATCTGGTGCTGCGTAAGTAAGACGCATGGCCAGACGAAGTTTCAATGAGTTGGCAAACTTAATCCATTTTGTCAAATCGCCACTGTATACATAATCGGCTGTTGCAGTAAGTGCTGCTTCAGGGTTCGCTTGCAAAACCTCTACAGCTTCTGTCAGCTCCTGGAAGAATGTGTCGTATACTTTTTCTTGTGAATCGTAGGGAGTTGTAATAGAACCATCCTTACCTATTTCTGTATAAGGTATAGGACCGTAAGCATCGGTAACACGGCTCATAGCTGCAACTTTGATGATTTTAGCAATAGCCAAAGGTACCTGATTTCCTGTCTGAGTAGCTAAATTTTCTACAGCTGTCAGATTGGTATACAGGATAGGTATGATACGGTCTGATTTCAAAAATACTCTTGTCCAGTCGTCTGAAGCATTAAAATTAGCTATTGTCTTACTCCAAGATGTATTACTATCTGCAAAATATCCTCCATACGGACCACCTAACAGACAGTCTGTAAACTGCGCTGTATTGACGTCTGATGAAACAACACAGCTAGCCAGATTATTCATCGCAGAACCTAAAGCGTAATCGTCTGCACTCAAATCTCCCGGTTGATAAGGTTAGAGTTTATATCCAGATAGTTACCGGTACAAGCAACACTGGCAACTGTCATGGTTCCTAATAATAATTTATTTATTATACTTCTCATAGTGTTTACGTTTAAAATTTAAGAGTTACACTGCAACCAATGTTACGGGTAGAAGGCATCATGAAATAGTCGATACTTGGTAGAAATTATTTGTAGAAGCCACATTTTCAGGATCGAATGGAGCTTTGCAATAGAGCATCCATAAGTTGCGTCCTACAAGTGAAATTGTCAAGTCACATACATCACCCAACATTTTGCGAGGGAATGTATAACCGATTGATGCTTCTTGCAGACGTACGTTAGTTGCTGAATATGTATAGTACTGAGCAACTGCGTCGCCACTACCAATACCGCGATACCATGCTTCAGGATTTATCTGGTCGTTACCATTTACCAATACATAACCTAAATCGCGTGCTTCTGCTGTAGCTTCTGATACACCGAAGTCGTCAAGCATTGCCTGAGTACGTGAGAATACTACACCACCCAAACGAGCTGAAATCATGAATCCAAAGCGGAAATTGTTCCATGAGAAGTCGTTACGCCATGCCATATTAGCTTTAGGCAATACGCTTCCTAACTTGATGTAGTCGTCAACGTTAGAAATCGTTTCTGTAGCAATCTGACCTGTTGCATCAACGTAGATGTTACCATTGGCATCACGTTTCAAGTCACGATTTGAATAGATGTCACCCATAGAACCACCTTCTTTCAGCAAGAAACGTGCAGAACCAAGTCCACCCATGTTCAATGTGCTGATAGAGAATGATTCGCCAGTTGCCGGGTTAATTGCATTGTCGGCAAGTTCCAAAATCTTATTCTGGTTGGTTGAGAATGTATAATTACTGCTCCAGCGGAATTTATTCCATTCTTTTTCGTAGCCTAAAGACAACTCAATACCTTGGTTACGTACAGCACCAGTCTGTATGTACAAAGCAGAGTAACCTGATACACCTAATTCTGGATTGAATGTCTGGTTCTTGGTTACAGTGTTATAATAAGTCAAATCCAGGTTGAAGTCTTTCAAGAAACGCATAGTTAAACCGACTTCCCATGATTCAGTACGTTCCGGTTTCAAGTTATACAACGGATACTGAGTAGTATTACTCCACTGTCCTGTGCTTGAATCCCATTCATAACGTGGGTTAGCAATATAACGTTCGAATGCGGTACCTACAGAGGCAAAAGAAGCACGAAGTTTCATATATGAAAGATAATCCTGATTCAGATTTGGCATTAACTCAGACAAAACAACTGACGCACCTACTGATGGGTAGAAGAACGACTTGCTTGTTGAGTTAGGACCTGCTAACTGAGAAGGCCAGTCGTTACGTCCGGTCAGAGTTAAGTAGTAAGTGCTCTTATAACCAACTTCGGCAGAAGCAAAGATAGACTGTGTTTGTTCTCTCCATCCACTTTGCAGACGAGAAGTTTTCTTTGCACTCAAGTTCTGAATGTTGAATTCATTGGCAAGTCCCGGAGTTTCTCCTTCGAATGCAGAAGTTCCATCGGCAATAGGTCCACGAATTTCCAATACATCTGAGCGCATATCTGTAAATGAAGTACCGATATTAGCTTGCAAACTCCAGTCTTCACCAAATGTTTTGTTGATATTTACCAGGAAGTCTGCATAGAGTTGTTTGTCTTTTGATGTTGCATTGGTGTACAAACCACGAGTTGACATTTCAGTCATCTGTGTATTAGTACCTGCGTAATATTTTTCTGTATAAGTATTGATAGAGTTATCCAGACGTACACGTCCACTAACACTTAACCAGTCTAAAATTTTATAGCTTAAGCTGGCATTCAGCATGTAACGGTCCTTGTCGTTGTTACGTAACTGACGGTAGTTTACCCAATATGGATTCTGCATAACGATTCCTGCATCACCTACAGGCCAGTATTGAGTGTTGATTTTACGTACCGGATCATAACGTTCATACATCTTGATGTCTTCCCAGTCGTTACCGCGAGGGAACAGATACGCGCCAACAATTGGGTTGTTGTATGTTCCCTGATTGACCATATTCTGGTCTTTCTGGAGCACGTATGTTGCACCTACATCCAAAGTCATCTTATCGTCGAGGAAAGATGTTGTGTTGCGGAAACTGAAGTTGTAACGAGAGTATTTGTTGTTTGGAACGATACCTCTGGAGTTTACAGCTGCAGCAGATGCGTAAGTCTGATTCTTATCTGTTCCAGTTGACAATGAGATACTTTCTGTTCCTGTAATACCAGTCTGGAAATAATCGCTAACCGGATCAAAACCATATGAGTTAGATTCGTTCAAACGTTTTCCCCAGCTATGAATCTGATCTCCTTCAGTTAAAGAACTTCCTGTACCATAACGGTTCTGGAAGCTAGGAGTAACGAAAGTATTAGTAAATTCAGTGTTACTGTTTACTGTGATACTTAAGCGTCCTTCTTTTCCTTTCTTGGTTGTAATAACAATAGCACCGTTTGCAGCATCAGAACCATAAAGTGCGGCTGCGGCAGCACCGGTCAGGACTGACATTGTATTCGATATCCTTCTGGGTTGTGATATCTGCGTATAGGTTCGGTTGCACCTTTTGAACTGAACTCTGTACCTCCTTCATTTGTGCCTGCATACATAGGTACCCATCGATAACGTAAAGTGCATTTGAAGACTGCATGATAGATTTAGTACCACGCATTACAACTTTTGATACACCACCGACACCAGATGAAGAAGCATTGATTGTAACACCGGCTACTTTACCACTCAGTGAGTTAATAAAGTTGGCATCTTTGTTTCTTGTCAGTTCTTCTGCATTTACCTGCTGAACGTTGTATGACAAGGCTTTTTCTGAACGTTTGATACCTAATGCTGTAACAACAACTTCTTCCAGCACTTCAGTATCTTCTTTCATTGTAATGTCAATTACATTTTTACCTGCTACTGACATTTCTACAGTTTGGTACCCTACATAAGAATACTGCAGCACTGCAGCATCGGGTACTGACAATGAGTAGTTACCGTCAAAGTCAGTGATAGCACCGTTAGTTGTGCCTTTTTCAATAACTGTTACACCGATTAATGGTTCTCCTTTCGCATCTATGATTCGTCCGGTTACTGTTTTGGTCTGCTGTTGTGCAGCTTTTAATGATGTTGACGAAGCGGAAGGAGAAGTAGAAGCTTTTGATAAATATACAACATTCTCATCAACTCTGTAGCTAATGCCTTTACCAGCCAATGCGGTATTTAAGACTTCTTCTACGGAAGCGTCTTTTACATTAACTGATGAGATTGGAGTATCTGCCAAATCATCATCATAAAAAGAATTGATACTGAGATTGTGATTGAATTTGCTTAATCATTGTCCCCAGTTGGGCATTGGATAAAGCAATATTCAACTGCGCTGACGCAAACTGTGAAGGCACAGCAAATAGCGTCGACAGCAATAACGCCCGAAGTAATTTTTTCGAGCACTTGCAAGAGTTTTTGCTTCTCATACCTGCTTTTTTAAGGTTATACATTAAGTTATTTAATTTATTTCGTTTTTATATATTCTTGAACGAATAAAATTCGACTATATAACAAGTATACCTATGAAAAACACTTACTCTTACAAAGATATTTTTGAGAATTTTTCTACTTTTTTCTTATTCTTATGTGGCTTTTTCTGACTTTTTTTGCCCTTTACGTCCTTATCCAAAGCCAAAAATGTATCTAATTGTTGTTAAATAAGTAGATTTATCTTTAATTGATTATGTGTTATGAAAGGTAAAAACTACGGTTAAAATCTTTTGGAGGAATGCTTTTGTCCATCCTTTATAAGATTTATCTAGATGTTTTCTGAAAAGTTATATAAAAGACCCCGGATTGGGTACAAAAAATTAAACTTTTGTACCTAATCCGGGATATATAAGGATTAATAGACATCTAATGATATTTTTTGAGGACTTTCTTTGGGGCTTTCAGGAATATTTTTTCCATTAACTGAAGATTGGGTAAAGTTTATACATTCAGTATTCATCAAATAATAAGGATATTGTGCCTCTTTTATATGGAAGTTATCAATGTTTATGTTGCGGATTTTATATTCTTCATTGCCGTCCATAAAAATTGCATAGTTATCAGCTGTGCCGGCGCTTACATTACTTATATGAAAATCTTCATAAAGTGCCTGATGATTTCCACCACGGAAGCCGAAATAATTTGTTTCGAAACGTAGAATGGCTCCTTTTGCTCGTTCTACCGTAATGCTGTCAACGACAACATTGCGTATATATCCTCCTCGGTCCCGATTTGATTTGAAGTAAATAGCATTTTTTACGGTTCCAATTTCTATATTGTTCATATATACATCAGATGCTCCTCCAGACATTTCACTACCGATGCAAAAGTCCATTACATTCCGAGTGAAAAAATACAGTTACGGATTACAATATTACGTGAAGGACGTCCTATATATCGTCCGTCGGTATCTCGTCCGGATTTGATGGCGATAGCGTCGTCTCCCGTACGGAAGGTACAGTTTTCTATCAGAACATTAGTAGTTGATTCCGGATCACAGCCGTCATTATTCGGAAAGTGACTGTCTATCGTGACTCCACGTACTATCACATTGTCGCAATATACTGGGTGGATAGTCCAGAAGGGAGAATCTTTAACAGTAATTCCCTCTATCAATACGCGTGAGCATCCATAGGGCTGTATGCAAGAGGGGCGTAGAACGGTACCTTCTCCAAAAATACGTTCGTGTACAGGTACTAGTTTATCTCCCATTTCACGGACCGGTCACGATCGTTGGCTTCTATTTTACTCCATGCTGCAAATTCAAGTCCTCCTTGTGCATCGATTGTTCCTTTTCCTGTGATAGCAATATTATTAGCATGATAAGCATAAATCATAGGTGAATGTCCATAAAGTTCTGTTCCTTCCCAACGAGTGAGGACAACGGGGAGAAAATCGGAAGATTTACCACTGAATTGCAGGTATGCTCCCTCTGCTAAATTCAGATTGACATCACTTTTCAGATGTAACGGACCATTAAGGAAATAATGTCCTTCTGAAACCTTTACTGTTCCGCCTCCTGCAACCGAACAAGAATCAATTGCTGCTTGAAGTAAAGTCCGTGCACAGCTTGTATCTTGAGGTACATTTATCATAAATGTTCTGTCAGGAAATGAAGTGAGTGCGATATTGTTGATGATTTCTCTTGAGGAGTAGGGGAAGCAATGGGTTGTTGTGGAGAACCGCATGCTGCGAAGATGCCACTACCCAGTACAAAAAGATATTTTACTAGTTTCATAATTGTTTATTATTTAATGTTTGTTTTGTATAGAAGGTCCGTCATGTTCATATTGGAACCAGTCGAAAGCAACTTTTCCGTCAGCAGACTGGGTGTTATAACAATAGAGTCCAATCCTTACACCTTTCCAGTTGCCGAACTTCATATTGAAAGAAGTGCTATTTCTTTGTATGATTTGCCATCTTGACTAGCTAGAAATTGATAGTTATTTTCCTTTGCGTCAGCTTCCAGACGTAAATAAATGTCTTCTCCAGAAATAGTTTCTTTTTGTTTTATGATACCGTCTTTTTCAAAATACAAAATGTTTTGCCGTTCTGTTTTGCGATACCAATAAGATAATTTTCCTTACCTATGCAAGCCAGGCCGCAATACTGTCCTTCTGCTAGTTCTGTATAAATCATTTTTGTAGTTGTTGTTCCTTTGTATCCCATTGTTTTCTGTGTCAGTGTATTACGGGCTTGTTTAAAGCTGCTGGCCTTTAGTGCATGAAAGGTAAGCATTCCTTTTTGTTCGGTGAGTGACCATGCTTTGTTTTCTGGGTTATGATTGAACTGCCATTGCAAGGATAGCTTTTCCGAAGAAAAGTCATCATCAGTTTGTGGGACTGTTATAATGCTCTGTTTACCAGTTCGTGGTTTAGTCCATACAGTTACAGGCTCACCGATGCCATTCATATCCATATCTACACCGATAACTGGCCAGCCATTTTTCCAGTGCATAGGTTGCAAATGTACCACTCTGCCCAATGGATTGTATTGTTGAAAATGAAAGAAGAACCATTCTCCATACGGAGTATCTACCATTGCTCCCTGATGAGGCCCGTTGATATTTGTGCTACCTTGTTCTAAAACAACTTTTTTTCTCATATGGACCATATATGTTTTTCGAGCGTAAAATAGTTTGCCATCCTTCGGAAACTCCTCCCTCTGGTATACTTAAATAATAATAACCATTGATTTTATGTATTTTAGTTCCTTCTGCTACAGGTCCTGTGTATACAGTTCTTCCTTCATCGAGCAATTTGGTCCCGTCTGGACTCATCTTATGAATAATGATAGGTCCTGCACCATGAATACTTCTTCCAAGATATGCTTGTCCATCATCATCCCAAAAAGGACAAGGGTCTTCCCACTTTTCTACATGACAGACATTTACTAACGGACTCCATGGGCCAGCAGGGTTTGCAGCATTCGACATAAATAATCCTTCGTCTGGGGTACAAAAGAAAACCCAGAACTTTCCATCATGATGACGGATTGAAGGAGCCCATGATCCTCCGGCATAGTGTTCGTTTGTATCCCATCCAGGAAAGTCGAAGCGTGAATATACTTGTGACAATAGTTTCCAGTTGACCATATCTTCAGATTCAAGGACTTGCATCCCTAAAAAATGGAAGTCGGATGCTACCATATAGTATTTATTTCCGACGCGGATAACATCCGGATCTGAGTAATCGGCATTCAGTATCGGATTTATATATGTTCCGTTGCCTTGATCTCCCCAGGTGTTAAGTGAAGTAGGAGAGGGAAGATAGGACTGTGCAAATGATACAATTGCACCTCCTATCCCCAATAGAAATAAAATAGTGTTTTTCATGTGTATTGTGTGTCTTATGATTAATATATATTCTCTAGTGACTGTATTATTTACTCCTTATATTATATATACTGATATTATAGGAAAATAAATTATAGCAGTCATTTATAACCTTTTCAGTGCTAGCTTAATTACTTTTTCTACAGCTGCATCAGGCTCTTCTTTTAATATTGCTGCCACTACCTTTTGTGATGGCGCTTGTGCAAATCCTAACATCGTCAATGCAGCTATTGCTTCTTCATAAATTTCATTGTTGGCGGTGATGCTAATAGGAGCTGATGTTGTTGATGTACCGATGTCTGTAGTTGAAATTTTGTCTTTTAAATCAACAATGATACGTTGTGCGGTTTTTAATCCGATTCCTTTGACGGTCTTTAGCAATTTATCGTTTCCGCTGCTTATTACATTACAAAGTTCAGAAGGTGTGAGAGCCGAAAGTATCATGCGGGCAGTATTTCCTCCTATACCTGATACGCTTATTAGTAACAGAAATAGTTCTCTTTCCTGCTTGGTAGCAAATCCATATAATATATATGCATCTTCTCTGATTGATTCATAAATATAAAGTTTGACTTCTTTTTTCCCCTGGATGGCAGAATAGGTGTTCAAGGACACATTAATACCATATCCTAAGCCGTTACATTCAATGACAGCCATTGCTGGCGTGATTTCGGTAAGTTCTCCTTTGATATATTCAATCATATTTTTCTGATAATTTATTATTTTAATACAAAAATAGGCATAAGAAAGTTATAAATTGTAAGTTTGTGCAGAATTATTTCAAAATCACTGCCACAGTGTTTGTTTAGAATTGTTCTAATTTTGTATTTTGCGGTGTTAAAATATAGAATTAATTCAAACATCAAAAATAATATGGGAAAAATTAGAGCAGCCGTAGTAGGTTACGGAAATATTGGAAAGTTTACATTGGAAGCACTCGAAGCTGCTTCTGATTTCGAAGTTGCAGGTATTGTACGTCGTAATGGAGCTGAAAACAAGCCGGCAGAGTTGGCTAACTATCCGGTAGTAAAGGATATAAAAGAATTGGAGAATGTTGATGTTGCTATTCTTGCTACTCCAACCCGTAGCGTAGAAAAGTATGCAAAAGAAATATTGGCTTTGGGTATTAATACTGTAGATAGCTTTGATATCCATACACAAATAACAGATTTACGTCGTTCTTTGGGAGAAACAGCAAAAGCTCACAACGCTGTATCTATCATCTCTGCAGGATGGGATCCGGGAAGTGATTCTGTAGTTCGCGCTTTGTTGCAGGCTATTGCTCCTAAAGGTATTACTTATACAAACTTTGGCCCGGGACGTAGTATGGGACACTCTGTAGCTGTACGTGCTATTGCTGGCGTGAAAGATGCACTGTCTATGACAATTCCAGTTGGAACAGGTATTCATCGCCGTATGGTTTATGTGGAACTGGAAGAAGGTGCAGACTTCAAGACTGTAGAAACTGCTATCAAAGCTGATCCTTATTTTGTGAATGACGAGACTCATGTAATTCAGGTTCCTTGTGTAGACGATTTGAATGATGTTGGTCATGGCGTTAACTTGGTACGTAAGGGTGTATCTGGAAAGACACATAATCAGTTGTTCGAATTCGATATGAAGATCAACAATCCGGCTCTTACAGCTCAAGTATTGGTATGTGTTGCCCGTGCTTCTATGAAACAGCAGCCGGGATGCTATACAATGATTGAAGTTCCGGTTATCGATTTGTTGGAAGGTGACCGTGAAGAACTGATTGCTCATTTGGTATAATTAATTTTCAGATAACTTTGAAATCTCTTTCCTGTATCGTTTCGGGAAAGAGATTTTTTTTGTTCCTTTGTGGCTATATCAAAGAAATATAAATTATGACGTTAGCAAGTATTGTTTGGGATGTAGATCCTGTTCTGGTACATTTAGGCTCCCTTGAAATTCGTTGGTATGGATTGATGTGGGGACTCGGATTCATTTTCGCTTATGAAATAGTATCGCGTTTATTTAAAAAAGAAGGATATCCTGACTATTGGGCAGATAAATTGTTTGTATATTGTATAGTAAGTAGTGTAATAGGAGCCCGATTAGGACATTGCTTATTTTATGAGTGGGATTATTATGGAGCACATCCGTTGGAGATTTTGAAAATCTGGAAAGGAGGACTTGCCAGTCATGGAGGAGTATTTGCCTTGATTTTGGCTTTGGTTTGGTACTCAAAGAAAGTTACGAAGAAAAATGTGTGGTGGCTTTTCGATCGTATGATTCCAGCGGTAGCTGTGGTCTGCATGTGTATCCGTTTCGGAAATCTGATGAATTCGGAAATATTTGGTTTCCCGACTACATTACCTTGGGGATTTGAGTTTGTGCGTTCTCGTGAATGGCAAGCTTTGTATAATCAGAATGGAGAAGCTCAAGCGTGTCATCCTACACAGATATACGAAATGCTCTATTGCTTGATAGCATTAGTGACCTCATGGCTGATGTATTACAAATTTCACCTTCAAAAGCGGATAGGTCTGATAACTGGAGTTTCTCTCTTGATTTTCTTTGGTGCACGATTTGGACTGGAATTTATGAAAAATCCGCAAGTTGCAGAAGAAGTGAATATGACTTTGAATATCGGACAACTGCTGAGTCTGCCTCTTATTTTGTTAGGTATATATCTGATAACTACAAGTAAGAAACGTAAGGAGGCTTTCTAAAATAAAAAACAATAGAACGAAATTCCGTTCTTTGAGCAAGAATGTTTCATCCTCATAAATGTTACATGTATCATTTTTAATCGAGGATGAAACATTTATTATATTCCTTTTACTAGGCTCTACCTACATTTGCAATACCGTTTTGAACGGCAGTGTGAGATTTGTAATAAGTTAAACTTAATCTATTTGTAAATGGAAAGCATAAAAAGAACATTTCTTTTAGCACTCCTTTTCATGGTGTGTGTGGTTGTGCAAGCACAAAGTTTGCAAGTGTCTGGAACAGTAGTTTCAAAATCTGATGGAGAGCCTGTTATTGGGGCAACTATTCTTGAACAAGGTACGACTAACGGTACGATTACTGATTTTGATGGTAAGTTTTCTTTAACTGTAAAGCAAGGTGCGGAAATTTCAATTTCTTATATCGGCTTCAAAAGTCAGGTCGTAAAAGCGCAAACTGTATTGAATATTGTTTTAGCAGAAGATGCAGAAGTGCTGGATGAAGTTGTAGTAACTGGTTATATGACTGAAAAGAAAGCAAGTTTAACAGGTTCTGTTGCTGTTGTAAAAATGAAGGATGTAGCTGATGTTCCTACAGGAAATGTTATGTCAGCCTTACAAGGACGTGTAGCTGGTATGAATGTTACGACGGATGGTACTCCGGGAGGAATGAATACTGGAGCTTTGGTTCGCGGTACAACTACAATCAATAATAGTGCTCCGTTGTATGTAATTGATGGTGTACAGACTCGTGATAACATTGCTTCTATCCTTTCTTCTAATGATGTAGAATCAATTCAGGTCTTAAAAGATGCTGCTTCTGCCGCTATATATGGTGCTCAGGCTGCTAATGGTGTAATTATTATAACAACCAAGCGTGCTAAGGAAGGTGATGTGAAAGTAAATTTTGATATGACTCTTACGGCACAGACATTTTCTACAGGATTTGACATGTTGGATGCTCAGCAGTGGGGAGATGTGTATTGGCAAGCATATAAGAATTCATATGGTACATATCCTAATAGTGCTGTTTATGGAAATGGAGAGAAACCGGTTTTACAGGAGTATTATTATGACCAAAATGGTGTAAAAATCCGTACAGGAAATACAGATTGGGCTAAAGAAATCTATAGCACAGCTTTAATGCAGAATTATAACTTGTCATTGTCTAAAGGATTCAAGGATGGAAATGTTGCGTTGACAATGAACTATATGGATCAAGATGGTTTGTGCCGTAATACTGATTTTCAGCGTTTCAATACTCGTTTGACTTCTGATTTTCGCTTTATCAATAATAAGGTAAGAGTTGGAGAAAGTGTTTCTGTAAACTACTGGACTCGTCATCTGAACCCTTCAGGAATCGAAGAAAATGTAATAGCCCAGCATCCGACTATACCAGTATATGATGAAATGGAAATTATGCCGGAGGTATGTGGATATATTGGGTGATAAGCCTAATCTAATTCGTTTGACAGATAATGAAGCAAACAATCGTCATAAATATTGGCGTATATTTGGAAACGCTTATATTGAAATCGAACCGGTGAAAAAGTTAATTTTCAAATCTAATTTTGGTTTGAATTACTATAATGAGTTTAACTCGACTTTTGTTCCGGCATGGCAGGAAGCAAGTCGTGTAGTTGATACAAATGAGTTGAATGTTACTCACAACTATAGCCTACAATGGATTTGGTCGAATACATTAAATTATTCATTTGAAATTAATAAGCATTCACTCAATATTTTGGCTGGTATGGAAGCGAAAAAGGAATTTGGTGAGTCTTTGAGTGGATATGGTAAGGGATTGGTTATTGAGGATTTAGACTACCGTTATTTGGATGCAGTAACTTCTGGTCAGGTTGTTGGTAATAATGCTAGTGAATATGCTTTGGTATCTTATTTTGCAAAAGCAAATTATGATTATGCTAATAAATATCTGGTTTCTGCAACGTTACGTCGTGATGCTTCTTCGCGTTTTGGAATGAATCATAATTCTGCTATATTCCCTTCTGCTTCTGTCGGTTGGAGAATTTCAAGTGAGAACTTTATGGAAAGAACTCAAAACTGGTTAAGTGACTTGAAAATCCGTGCATCTTGGGGTATAAATGGTAATGATATGATTGATAATACAGCTACTTATGATAAATATATTATGAGTCTAAAAGGAGCCTCTTATAATATTGTAGGTGATGGTAAATTGCTAGCTCCAGGAGTTTTTAAAACAGCTTCAGCTAATAATGATTTAAAGTGGGAACAAACAGAACAGTGGAATGTAGGTATAGATGCATCTTTCTTGAATAACCGCTTGGGACTTACTTTAGATTATTTTGATAAAAATACAACTGATATGTTAATCCAACGTCCTTATATTGGAGTTATCGGTGAAGGTGGATATTATTGGTATAATGGAATATCAATGAAGAATAAAGGATTCGAAGCAACTGTAACTTGGAGAGATCAAATTAAGGATTTTAACTATGATGTATCATTAAATCTGTCTTATTATAAAAATGAGATAACAGATCTTCCTTCTGATATTTATTATACTTATGGTGGTGGTAATGGAGTTGATCAGAGTATTGTAGGACAGCCGTTTTGGCTCGTGGATGGGATATAAGACTGATGGCTTATTCCGTACAGAGGAAGAGGTTCGTGATTATCTTGCAAAATACGATGTGCAAATTGGTAAACCAGGGGTAGGACGTATTCGTTATGTTGATGTGAATAATGATGGTATTATTAATACTGCTGATCAAACGTGGTTAGGATCTGATCAACCTAAAGTTATTGCTGGGTTGAACTTGGGAGCTTCTTGGAAAGGATTTGATTTGAGTATGTTCTTTAATGGCATGGTTCGTGACGTTTGGAATAATTCGAAATTTTATACAGATTTATTTCCTTTATGGAATGGAAACCATTCAACTCGTTTGCTAGATGCTATGGACGCTTGGACTGTATATGAACAAACTGGAGTTTATAATGGTGATATTCCTGCTCTGTTTGCGGTTGATACTAATAATGAAGCTCGTAGTTCAGAGTTCTTTATTGAAGATGGATCTTATATCAAGCTGAAAACTTTGACCTTAGGGTATACTTTACCTAAAAAAGTTATTGATAAGTTATTCTTAAATAATGTACGTGTGTATTTCCAGGCACAGAATCTATTTACATTAACGAATTATACAGGTGCAGATCCTGAAGGATTAGGATATACTTATCCACAGCCACGTTCATATACATTCGGATTATCTGTTGGATTTTAATGATTAAAATAAAGAATTTATGAAACTAAAATATATTACTTTATCGTTTGTTTTTGCTACTGCTGTTTTAGCAAGTTGCAATGAAAGCCGTTTTCTTGATATCAAGCCTCAAGGAACATTGAATAACGGAAACCTTAATTCGGCTGAAGGAGTTGAATTATTAATTAGTGCAGCATATGCTGGTCTTACGGGTCCAGATGGACAGACTGGTAGTGTATGGCTTCATCCTATGACGAACTGGAGTTATGGTGAAGTTCGCGCTGATAATGCATATAAAGGAGGTGGAGGAGTCGGTGATGTTTCTGATATTCATAAGTTGGAAACGTTTGACGTGGATGCTACTTTGGGTGATGTAGATAGTAAATGGTTTCAATTGTATAGCTGTGTTCAACGCTGTAATTCAGCTCTGAAAGTGTTGAATATTTGTTCGGAAGATGATGTTCCTGAGCTAAAATCTAGAAAGGCAGAAATGCGTGTGTTAAGGGCACATTTTTATTTTGAGTTAAGTCGTTTATTTAATAAAATTCCATATTTTGATGAGAATGTAGACATAAATGATTATCCAAAGATTTCTAATGATGAGTATACTCGTGATGAAATTTTAGGTATGATAGCTGATGAGATGATGAACTCAGCAACAGACTTGCCTGAAGAACAAGCTGATAAAGGACGAGTAAATCGTTATGTAGCTTGGGCGTATGCAGCTAAAGTTAAATTATATAAAGCTTATGAGCAGGATGAAAAAACACATGAAGTAATTCGTATAAATAAGGATTTGTTGCGTGAAGTTGTAGAACTTTGTAATAAATTGGAAGGTAGATACGATTTGCTGGATGATTTTCAACAGTTGGATTTATTAGAATATGAAAATGGTAAGGAATCTATATTTGCTGTTCAATATTCTATGAATGATGGTTCTCCTGATGCAGGACGTATTAATTGGAGTAACTTGTTGAATGCTCCTCAAGGACCTTATAGTGGTGATGGTTTTTTCTTGCCAAGTCAAAATTTGATAAATGCTTATCAAACAGACGAAAATGGTTTACCGATGTTCAATACATTTAATGATCATGATTATGATGTTATTGTTTTTGATGGAGATAAACCTGTGAATACTCAGATTGATGGAACAGTAGATCCGAGATTAGATTTTATTATAGGACGTCCGAATATTACATGGAAAACTTATTCAGAATCGCCTTGTATGAATAATTGGGTACGAGATCAAGGTACTTATGGTTATCATTGTTGTAAACGTTTCTTTGTATCGCCGGAGAGTCCAGATATGTTTAAAGGATGGCCTTGGGGAGCTTCTGGATTAAATTGGCAGATTATTCGTTATGCAGATGTTTTATTGTGGAAAGCTGAAGCTTTGATTGAAATTGGTGATGGAACAAGTTTGGAAGAAGCAAGAGAATGTATTAATCGCATTAGGCGTCGTGCTATGCATAGTACCTATGTGAAGAGTTTTAATGATCCGTCGAAGGATGCAGCCAATTACTTGATAAACGAATATCCAGCTACAGGATGGACTCAAGAGTATGCTCGTGAAGCTTTACGCTTCGAAACCCGTTTAGAAAAAGCGATGGAAGGTGAGCGTTTTTTTGACTTAGTACGCTGGGGAATTGCAGCTGAAACAATGAATTCATATATTTTGAAGGAAAAGGAGAATAGAGTATATTATTCTACAGCTAAGTTTACTTTAGGACGTGATGAATATTTACCTATATCTAAACCTCAATATAATTTCTCTCAAGGAAATTATGTGCAAAATCCAGGCTATGGAGATTTTTAATAGATTGAGTTTTCAGTTTTGAACTTCAGGTGACAGATATCATAAATTTCTGTCACCTGTTTTTATAAAGTCGTAATTAGTTATGAAATACTTTATACAGACTATTTTGTTTTTAGTGGTAAGTCTTGGAGATATAGGGAGTCGTATTTATGCAAATAGTCCAACTCTATATGAACGAACTGATAGCGTTTGGGGGATGGAATGGCATTCTGTAAAAGAACAACCTGAGTGGGGAAATGGATGTAGGGGAAAGGTAATACGTACAGATGGTTATTCAACTTATTTAAATGCTGAATTGGAATCTGGAGTGAAAGCGATAGATACTTGGTTCGCTTTGGAGTCATATCCTACTGATACAGCTTCGTGTATTGCCCTATTGGATAAATATAATCAACTTTCTTTTTCATTGTGTGTGACTCGCTTTGGAGATTTAGTTGCTATAACTCGAAATTTAGATAAAGGAACTTCGAAGACATTTTCTTTACAAAAAAGAATAAATTGTTTTGAATGGTTTAATATTGCTCTTTCAATGGAAAAAGATTATTTTTCATGTTTTTTAAATGGAAAACAATTGACAAATATTCCTTTGAAAAAAAGAAAAAAATGTGACTGATAAATGGCTATTGCGTTTCGGTAAAGATTTTTTTGAAAAGAAGGTCGGGATGTATGATGTGACATGCATTAATGGATTGATAGATCGTCCTTGTTTTCATTCTTTATTTAAGATTGAACAACTTGAAGAAGAAGCTTTAATAGTTAGAAATTCTACACCCGTACTGGCTCCTGTTTCTCGTTTTAAAGATGATTTCAATCGTCCTACTTATCATTTACTGCCCGCAGCCAATTGGACGAATGAAACTCATGGTTTGTTTTATTATAAAGATAAGTATCATATATTTAATCAAAAGAATGCTTCATCTATATTCTTAGGACAGATAAATTGGGGACATTTTACTAGTCTGATTTGATACATTGGACGGAAGAGAAGCCTGCATTAACTCCTGATATGGATTATGATAAGAAAGGTATATGGTCAGGATGTGCGATTCTTAATGATAAAGGAACTCCTCAGTTGTTTTATACCTCAGGTGGAGATAAAAATGGGATAGGAATTGCTTTTCCAGCCGATAACAATCTTGTAGCTTGGGATAAATATGAGAAGAATCCTGTGATCTATGGTCAGCCAAAAGGCTTTACACGTACCGATATGCGTGATCCGTTTGTATGGAAAGAGGGGAATGTTTGGTACATGATTATTGGTTATGGTATAGAGGATCCGGTTTCTCCGCATGGAGCATTACTTTTGTATAAGTCGACTGATGCAAAAATGGGACTATGTACACTTAATGTTCGAAGGAAATCCAGAAATAGATGAGAGTGGAGTATTTTGGGAAATGCCTTTCTTTAAAAAGTTTGGTGAAAAATATGTACTGCTGGTAAATAGAGTTCCTCATAATCGTATTCCTGCACGCTCTCAGTATTGGATTGGCAAGTTTGAAAATGAAAAGTTTATACCAGATAATCCAGTACCTCAAAATTTGGAAGTGATTAATAGATTATTATCTCCTTCTATATGGCAATTGAGTGATACTTCGACTGTTGCCATTGCTATTATTCCGGATGAGATATCAGAAAGCGCTAATTATAAACAGGGGTGGGCACACTTGTATAGCATACCTAGAATGCTGTCTTTGAAGGATGGGAAAAACTAGTACAACGTCCTTATTCAGGATTGAAGAGCTTAAGAGGTAAACATGTGGGTATAGAAAAAAGACGGTTAACTGGAACTTCTGTTAATTCTATATCCAATACGGAGCACCAAGTGGAGTTGTGTATAGACTTTTATCCAAAAGATGCAACAAAGTTTGGAGTGATTATCGGGAAAAATCCAGCAGGAACGGAGCAGACCTCAATCTATTTCGACTTGAATATGCAGGAGTTGGTAATCGACCAGACTCGTTCTTCGCTACGGGAAGGAATTCCTCAACGCATTCGTAAAGATAAATATAGCGTAAAGAAAGATGAGGAAAAAATTAATCTTCATCTTTTTATAGATGGATCTGTGGTGGAAGGATTTATCAACAATGAAGATGCGTTTACTACAAGAGTTTTTCCATTGTATGAAAACAGTACGCAGATAGAAATCTTTTCTGATGGGAAAAATAGTGAGGTAAAAGCAGACATCTGGCAACTGGAGGATGCTAAAGTAAAAACGAATTTTTAATTAAGAGGATAATCGTATGAAGATAAATATAATAGATTGGATTAAGGTTGGATTTGTGCTTGGCTTATTTCAAGGGTATAGCATAATGGGCAATGCGCAGAACACTGAACTGTATAAAGAAAAATATCGGCCACAATACCATTTCAGTCCAAGAAAAGGTTGGATTAGTGACCCTAGTGGATTTATCTATTATCAGAATAAGTACCATATGTATTGGTGGGGAAAGGCAGAATCGGAAGATTTAGTTCATTATAAACAGGTTATCCCCAATAATGATTCAGTGTTTTCTTGTATGAGAGGGGCCCCTGAGAATATCGCTTATTTTACCGGTTCCATACTTATTGATAAGAATAATACCGCAGGATTTGGTAAGAATGCTTATGTAGCAGCTTATACGGCATTCGAAAAAGATACAAAGAAACAGGCTCAGGGAATTTCTTATAGTGGCGATGGCTTGACATTTGATATTATCAGGGAAATCCAGTACTAGATATTGAGAGTACTGAGTTTCGCGATCCTACTGTCTTCTATTATGAGCTACTAAGAAATGGATAATGGTAGTGGCTAAAGCGCTTGAAAAGAAAGTAAAGTTCTATTCTTCTTCCGATTTGAAGAAATGGGAATGGATGAGCGATTTTGGTCCTGCTGGTAATGAGGAAAGAGCTTGGGAATGTCCGGATTTGTTTCAGTTGTCGGTAGATGATAATCCTTTAAATAAAAAATGGGTATTAGTAGTTTCCATAAACTGGAATAAAGAACAGTATTTTATAGGTAATTTTGATGGAAAGGAGTTTAAACTTATCGAAAACCATCCTAAAGAAGCATTGTATGTAGACAAAGGTCTGGACTATTATGCCTCACGCACCTTTAGAGATTACGATAACACACTAAAAACAGTCAGTACAATGGGATGGGTTTCTACATGGGATTATGCTCCTCATGTGCCCAGTACTTATGGTAAGGGATTCTGGTCGTTACCGAGAGATTTAGCTTTGAAAACTTTCCCCGAAGGATTGAGAATGATACAGACTCCAGTAAAGCAACTGGAGCAATTGAGGTATGATGAAATATCTTTTCAGCATACATTGGAAATGGGCGTACATCGGTTACCTCAATTCTCACCAGAGGAGAATTGTTATGAAATGGATGTTTGCTTTGATGTAAGTAGTAAAAATGTGTTTGGATTTAATCTTTGTGTAGGTGAAGGACGGAAAGTGGTGATTAGTTATGATACAGAATCCAATTCTTTGCTGATAGATCGTATGAATTGCACAGATGCATCTATTCCTGGATTTGGCCGTGTGGCATTTGCTAAGGTTACCCCTGAGAATAATCAATTAAAAATGCACATTTTTGTTGATAAATCAAGTATCGAACTATTTGTGAATGAAGGAAAGGATGTTTTTACATTGCTAACTTATCCTTCTGAAGGTCAAACTGGGATTGAAGTGTTTGCTTTACAGAAGGGGACTTCCATGAAATTTAAAGGTTGGAAATTAAAACCTTCTTCACCTTATTGATATTAGCTTTTCTCTGTTGTATGAGATATGTGGGAGTGAATAGAAAGGAATCATGCTTTCGTTTCATTACCTTGCAAAAATGTTACGTGTAACATTTTCAAGGTAATGAAACGAATTTGAATGCACCATAAGTATTAAACCTCTATTTTTGCAAAGAAATCATTTTAAATTTAATATAAATGAAAAACATTAATACAATTATGAGGTCGATAGGCCTATCTCTTGTATTGGGATCTTTTCCTTTAATGGATGTGATGGGAGAATCTGTTACTATATCCCATCTGGTAAACGAACAGAATATCGTTTTGATTAAAGATTCTGAAAGCAAATACTTACTTCTTCCCGTTCAAGAAAATGCTCCGGAAGGTAAGGTTAACATTGTTGTTAATAATGAATTGCAGTTGGGACAAAACATAAATGTTCGTCTGGCTCGTGAAAAAGTTGATTATTATGTGCCATTAGATTTATCTGCTTACCAGGGAAAAACAATCTCAATTGATGTTACGGGTATGCCTTCTTCATCATTGTGCTGGAAGGAGATAAAGCTTTCCGATACGTTCGATTCTTCAAATCGTGAAACTTACCGTCCTGTTTATCATCATACTCCAATGTATGGATGGATGAACGATCCGAATGGAATGTTTTATAAAGATGGAGTGTATCATTTGTATTTCCAATATAATCCTTATGGTTCGATGTGGGGAAATATGACTTGGGGACATTCTACAAGTACAGATTTGACTCATTGGACGTATGAAGGCACAGCTATTGTTCCTGACGCATGGGGAGCTATTTTCAGTGGTTCTTGTGTTGTCGATAAAGATAATACTGCTGGTTTTGGAAAAGGAGCTGTTGTCGCTTTTTATACATCTGCAAAATCTACTCCGTGGGGAGATATCCAGTCACAAAGTATGGCGTATAGTTAGATAACGGTAAGACTTTTATTAAATATGAACATAATCCGATACTGACTTCGACTGAGCGTGATTTCCGTGATCCGAAGGTTTTCTGGTATGCTCCGGGAAAACATTGGGTGATGATGTTGGCTGTAGGACAGGAAATGCAGATATATTCATCTGGCAATTTGAAAGTATGGAAGAAGGAAAGTAGTTTTGGGGCAATGCAAGGCGCGCATGGTGTGTATGGGAATGTCCAGATCTGGTAGAACTTCCGATTGAAGGAACAAAAGAGAAAAAATGGGTATTGATTTGTAATCTGAATCCTGGAGGACCTTTTGGAGGCAGTGCTGCTCAGTATTTTGTTGGTTCGTTCGATGGTAAGAAATTTGTGAATGAATCACCAACTCAGACCAAATGGCTTGATTGGGGAAAAGATAATTATGCAACTGTTACGTGGAGTAATGCTCCTGCTGGCCGTTGTATAGCATTGGGTTGGATGAGTAACTGGCAGTATGCAAATAATGTTCCTACTACACAATATCGTAGTGCGAATACAATTGCGCGTGACCTGACACTTTATAGAGTAGGAAATGAACTGTATCTGAAAAGTAAACCTTCACCTGAAATAGAGAAAGCAAGAGTCGAAAAGGTGGATAAGTCTTCTTTCAAGGTTGCCGGAAAATACGAAATTGAAAGCTTGCTGAGAGATAATGACGGTGCTTATGAAATTGAGATGACGATTGAGAATGCCGGGGCTTCGAAAATGGCTTTCTGCTTGATGAATGCAAAGGGAGAAAAGGTTTCTATGTATTATGATGTGTTGCGTAAGCAGTTTGCTATGGACCGTAGTCAGAGTGGAGCTGTAGATTTTAGTCGCGATTTTCCGGCTCTAACAGTAGCACCTGTTGATAATGCGGAAAAAATTCATTTACGTCTGTTTGTTGACCGCTGTAGTGTTGAGGCTTTTGGTGAAAACGGAAGGTATGCCATGACGAATCTGGTTTTTCCATCTGATACATATAATAAGATGACCTTTGAGTCGGATAAGAAGAGTTTTATAGTAAAATCATTAAAAATTTATAGATTAAAATAAGTAGCTATGACTAGTCATCAACTGAAGTACGCGAAATTAGTTCCCATTATGCTCTGCTTCTTTGCCATGGGCTTTGTTGATTTGGTGGGAATTGCATCAAACTATGTAAAGGCTGATTTGAATCTGACAGATTCGGAGGCTAATATCTTTCCTTCACTGGTATTTTTCTGGTTTCTGATATTTTCTGTACCTACGGGTATTCTGATGAATAAAATCGGACGAAAGAAAACGGTAATGCTTAGTCTGGTGGTGACTTTTGTGTCGCTTCTGATACCTGTTTTTGGAGATAACTACGGTGTTATGCTCTGTTCTTTCTCACTGTTGGGTATAGGAAATGCCTTGATGCAGACTTCGCTCAATCCGCTGTTGAGCAATATTATTTCGGGCGATAAACTTGCCAGCTCACTTACATTCGGGCAGTTTGTCAAAGCAATTGCTTCTTTCCTTGCTCCTTATATTGCGATGTGGGGAGCTACTCAGGCAATGCGACATTCGGATTAGGATGGCGTGTGCTGTTCCCTGTATACATGGTAATAGCTGTAATAGCTGTTCTTTGGTTGGGAGCAACTCCTATTGAAGAAGAAAAACCGGATAAGGCTTCAGGTTTTGTAAGTTGTCTGAAACTTTTGGGAAGTCCGTTTATTTTGCTTTGCTTCCTGGGTATCATGTGCCATGTAGGTATCGATGTAGGAACCAATACTACTGCTCCTAAAATTTTGATGGAACGTCTGGGCATGACACTCGATGAGGCAGGTTTTGCTACCAGTCTGTATTTTATATTCCGTACGCTGGGATGTTTCTCAGGAGCTATCATCTTGCAGAAGGTTTCTGCACGCTCGTTCTTCGTTGTTAGTGTAATCTGTATGCTGCTTGCGATGGCGGGATTATTTGTATCGGATGCCGAAGCTGTTATTTACACAGCCATTGCACTGATCGGATTTGGTAACTCTAATATTTTCTCTATTATCTTCTCACAGGCGTTGCTTGCTGTACCCGAAAAGAAAAATGAAATTTCCGGATTGATGATCATGGGATTGTTCGGAGGGACAGTATTCCCGCTGTTTATGGGATTTGCCAGTGATGCTATGGGACAGGATGGAGCTGTAGCCGTAATGACGGTCGGTGTTATTTATTTGCTGTTCTACACCTTGAAAATTAAAAAGTAATGTCTAACTTTGATAACAGAAACTAGAATATGGAAAATACAATTGTAGTAGGAATGGGAGAAGCACTGTGGGATGTGCTTCCAGAAGGAAAGAAAATAGGTGGTGCTCCTGCAAACTTTGCTTATCATGTATCACAGTTCGGATTGAACAGCCGTGTTGTAAGTGCAGTAGGCGATGACAAACTCGGCATGGAGATTTTAGATAATTTCCGTGAAAAGAAATTGAATGCTATGGTAGAGATAGTGCCTTATCCTACCGGTACAGTACAGGTAGAGCTGGATGCAGAAGGAGTTCCTTGTTATGATATAAAGGAAGGGGTAGCCTGGGATAACATTCCTTATACACCGGCCTTGGAAGATCTGCAAAACATACTAAGGCTGTTTGCTTTGGTTCATTGGCTCAGCGTAGCGTTGTATCACGTGATACGATCAATCGCTTTATTGATGCTATGCCTGCCGAAGATACACTGAAGATCTTTGATATTAATCTTCGTCAGGGATTTTATACCAAAGAGATTCTTTGTAATTCATTTAGCAAATGTAATATCTTGAAGATAAACGATGAAGAACTGGTTACTGTAAGCCGTATGTTCGGTTATCCGGGTATTGACCTTCAGGATAAATGCTGGATCTTACTTGCCAAGTATAACTTGAAGATGCTTATTCTTACTTGTGGAGTAAACGGAAGTTATGTCTTCACTCCGGGTAATGTTTCTTTTGTTGAAACACCTAGAGTTGAAGTGGCCGATACAGTTGGAGCAGGCGATTCGTTTACGGCAGCATTCGTTTCTTCTATATTGAGTGGCTTGTCTATCGGCGAAGCTCATAAGCTGGCTGTAGAAACATCTGCTTATGTTTGTACTCAGAACGGAGCAATGCTGTATTGCCGCAATCGTTGAAAGATCGCGTCATAAAATAATTTTTTGTATCTTTACCTGTCCTTCACATGTGCAGTACTGTTTGATGGTTGAACTGTACATGTGAAGGAATCTTATCATAATACCTTTGAATGCTATGAAACATGTTTTGTTTGTTCTTGTTGCGTTGTTCTGTTTGCTGATGGCAGGGTGTGCTCCCCGTGAGGTACGCTATGTCGTTGGTGTATCTCAGTGTAGTGACGATGAATGGCGTGAACAGATGAACAAAGAGATTCGTCGTGAAGCTTTGTTCTATCCGGGTGTTAAGATTGATATCCGTACAGCGAAAGATAATAATGCTCAGCAAATAGCCGATATAGAAAGTCTTATTGGTGAAGGAGTTGATCTGTTGATTGTTTCTCCCAATGAAGCTGATGCCATTACACCGGTTATAGAGAAAGCTTATAACAAAGGTATTCCTGTTGTTTTGGTCGACAGAAAAATACGTTCAGACAAATATACCGCATATGTAGGAGCCGACAATTATGAAATCGGGCGTCAGGTAGGGAGCTATATGCTGAACGCTTGCAGGGGAAAGGAAATCTGGTAGAAGTTGCTGGTCTGAAAGCTTCTACTTCTGCGCTCGAACGCCATCGAGGTCTGATGGATGCATTACGGGAAACTCCTGACATAAAACTCATTGCTTCGGCTGATGCCGCATGGCTCAGAGTACCGGCCGAGAAAGCTTTTGGTGACATTCTTTCAAAATTCCCGGATATTGACATGGTTTTTGCTCATAATGACCGAATGGCAGCCGGAGCATACGATGCGGCCGTCAAACAACATCGTGAGCATGATATGCTGTTTGTAGGGATCGATGCGTTGGCCGGTGAAGGTTATGGTGTAGAACAGGTAGCAAACAGGCAGTTGGATGCGACTTTTATTTATCCTACCGGAGGTGATAAGGTGATGGAAGTTGCCATGAATATTTTGCAAGGCCAGGATTACACGCGTGAAACAGTGCTGTCGACAGCACTTGTCAATAAGGCGAATGCACGCATTATGCAAATGCAGACTGCACATATCGGTCAGCTCGATAATAAAATAGAAGTTCTCGATAAGCAGCTTGATACGTATCTGATGCGTTACTCTTCGCAAAGGATGTTATTGTATGCCTGTATTGTAATTTTGGTTCTGGTTGCAATGTTGCTTTTCTTCGTTGTACGTGCTTTCTGGACAAAGAACAGACTGAATGCGGAATTGTCTGACCAGAAGAAACGCTTGGAGGAACAGCGTGACCAGTTGATAAGTCTTTCCAAACAGCTGGAAGAGGCTACGCATGCCAAGCTGGCTTTCTTTACAAATGTTTCTCATGATTTCCGTACACCGCTGACTTTGATTGCAGCTCCGGTCAATCAGCTGGCAGAAAGTAATAAGTTAGGAGAAAATGAACGTTTCCTGTTGAATATCATACAGAAAAATGTGACGGTGTTGCTCCGGTTGATTAATCAGATTCTTGATTTCCGTAAGTTCGAAAATGGTAAATTGAGTATGACGCTGTCACGTTTCGATATCTCGGAAAATATCAAAGACTGGACTGACGCTTTCCGTACACTTTCTTATCGCAAGCACATTCATTTTACTGTATCGGTAGAACCTTCGGAAGAAGGTTACGTAATGATTGCCGATGCCGAAAAGATGGAACGCATAACTTATAATTTGCTTTCGAATGCGTTTAAGTTCACTCCTGAAAATGGTACTATCGAAATAAAGCTTTCTCAGTTTACCAAAGAAGGTGAACGCTGGTTGCGCTATCAAGTTTCAGATACTGGTATCGGAATGCCGGCAGAACATGTCAAGCATATTTTCGAAAGTTTTTATCAGATAGATGTACATCATGCAGGTTCGGGTATCGGACTGGCATTGGTAAAGGCGTTTGTAGAGATGCATGGAGGTACAATCGCTGTAGACAGCGGTGAGGGCAGGGGAACGGTGTTTACCCTCGAAATGCCTGTCCAGCAGAACGGAGTGCCGGAAGAAAATGTAGAGAAAAATATTGTACTTACGAACTTGAAAGAAGGGGCAGTACTTTCTGCCGATCAGGAAACAATCCAGACTGCTCCCGAAGTAGTTGAACGGGATGACAAAGAAACTGTATTGATTATTGACGATAATCAGGACGTACGCGACTATGTAAAGTCACTTCTGCATGATAAGTATACAGTAATAGAAGCCTCCAACGGACAGAAAGGTTTGCAGCAGGCAATGAAATATGTGCCCGATGCCGTGATTTGTGATGTGATGATGCCGGTGATGGACGGTATGGAATGCTGCCGCCGGTTGAAATCGGAAGTACAGACGTCACATATTCCGGTGATGATGCTTACTGCCTATACCATGGATGAACAGAAAGTGAAGGGGTATGAATGTGGAGCCGACTCGTATATTCTGAAGCCGTTCAGTGCACGTTTGTTGCAGGTACGTTTGCGTAACTTGATAGACAACCGTCTCCGGTTGCAAAGTTTCTTTGCCGATAAGACTTCCTTGCGCAAGAGCCGATAGCGGATTTGGATAAAGGATTTGTCGAGAAACTTCGAGCGCTTATAGATGAACAGTTGGGCAATTCCGAACTGAGCGTGGAAGACTTAGGTGACAAGATTGGCATGAGCCGCGTGCAGCTATACCGGAAATCGAAAGCTCTTACTGGATATTCTCCCAATGAACTGTTGCGTATAGCACGTTTGAAAAAAGCTGCTTCACTGCTTGCATCTACCGAAAAGACCATTGCAGAGATTACTTATGAAGTGGGATTCAGTTCACCGTCTTATTTTACGAAATGTTATAAAGATTATTTTGGTGAAAGTCCTACTGATTTCCTGAAGCGGAAGGGATAAATTTTTTTTGCTGATAAATGAAAGAAAACATCAGCATGTTTTAGAGTAAATATGCTGATGTTTTTTTTAAATTTGTACGAAAATAAAAGCCATTTCTAGTTGCTTGTTATATAGATACTTATCTGGTGCGAAATATATCGCTCTTCTAAAATGATATTTAACTTTCATTATGGGTCATTGTCACCTATGTGACAGATTTTGTCCGGATACCGGGATATCTTTGCAGTCGTAATCAAATAGAACTAGTGGAAATATGAAAACAGCAGACTGGAAAGATACAAGTGTTGGCAAGATTGTAGCCGAAAATTTTGCTGCGGCTAAAGTATTCAAAAAATATGGGATTGATTTTTGTTGTCATGGAGAAACTCAGCTGCATGAAGCTTGTGCAGCTTTGAAGCTGGATGTGGAAGAAGTTATACAGGCATTGCAGCATCAGGACTCGGACGGAAAGGGAGCTATTCCCTTTGCATCGTGGCCGCTCGATTTGCTGATGGATTATATTTTGAAAATACATCATCGCGGTATTCGTTCGCGGGGACCGGAACTGATGGAATTGCTGGAGAAGGTAGAACGGGTACATGGAGAAGCTCATCCGAGCTGCGTGAACTGAAAACATTGGTCAGTGAATCGCTCCAGGATTTGGAGATGCACTTGCAAAAAGAGGAAAACGTATTGTTCCCTTATTTGTATGAATTGTATGCAGCACAGCAGCAAGGGCAACGCATGGAACCGATGCATTGCGGGACCATTGCCAATCCGATTCGGGTAATGAAAATGGAGCATGAAGGGGAAGGAAACCGTTACTTGCATATTATTGAACTGACCCGTCATTTCTCGGTTCCTCAGGATGGATGTGCCAGCTACCGGTTGCTGATGCAGGAACTGGAAGCTTTCGTCGATGCCCTGTTTGAACATATTCACTTGGAGAATAATTTGCTTTTCCCCCGTTTTGAGGAGATTGAACGTAAGATTGTATTCTAATTAGTTTACAGAACAGCTTATGCTGTTGTAGATGTTGATAATTTAGGAGCCACCTTGTACAGGGTGGCTTTTGTTTATAGATATGTTTTTATACTGCATTAAAAAGCGGGCTGTTTTTTTCAATATATTCTATTTAAGTGCTACTTTTGCAGGCAATGAGTGCTTTTTTAGCATCGCTGAATGATATAATAAAAAACAGAATATTTCATGAGAAAAAATATTGATTATAGCCGGAATACTGTTGTGCTGTCTGAATATGCAGGCACAGGATATGAAATCGTTGTTTGTTGCTTTGCCCGATTCTCTTTCGCCGTTGCTGACAGAGGTCAACAGAGCCGATTTCGGCGATTTCCTTGCCAGCAATATGAAGGCTCAGGTGAAAAACCGTTTTGGAAACACGTCGGAAATGTTGAAGCTGACAGATGATTATCTGTTGCTGAAAGTAAGCGCAGTCAGTACGGCAGAGATGAAGTTGCTTCCTCTTAACGATTCTGTAAAAGTGATTTGTGTCGTACAGACTTATCAGGGACCGGTGAGTGACAGTCGTGTTTCGTTTTATGATACCTCATGGAAATCTCTTCCGGCAGAGAATTTTCTTACCCTGCCTGCTGAGGATGCTTTCTATAAAACCCCTGTGACGGAAGCACAAACTGATTCGTTGAAAAACCTGCGTACACGTGCTGATATGTTTTTGTTGAAAGCTGTATTGTCGGAAAAAGATACTTCACTTTCGTTCGTTTATACTACCCCCGATTATCTGGATAAAGAAACCTTGAAGGAGATAAAACCTTATCTTGTTGCTGAACCGCTGAAGTATGTCTGGCAGAATGGGCGTTTCGTACGTCTTTAATGTTTGTTGGGGCATCACATCTTCCTGGTTGTTTGATTTACAGACTGATGTAAACTGTTTGTAATAGCTGTATGTTATAAAACATATTATCGGGTAAGGTTAATGATTTTGGTATGAAAATACATAAAAATCGTTAACTGGGCTCTGTTTTTTGCCGGAAAAATGCTATATTTGAAACGATTTTTTGGAATCTTAGTGTCTGAAAAAGACTTTTTTAATTAGAATTGTTTAGAACCGGCAGTTATACCAACGCAAGAAGCAGATAGAGAGTTCGGAAATCCACTTGCAGGTATAGGCTGAAAAATAGTATAGCGATAATGATTTTAAAATGTATTAGAACAGTTGCAATAGCAGCCTTGGCGTTTGTCAGTGTAAATGTATCAGGACAAGATTTGTTGGCTCGCCAGGCTCCTATCGACAGAAAACTTAAAGCAGTAGATTCTTTGGCATTGATTCGCCAGATTAAAGCAGAACAAGCAGTTTATCCTGCTTACAGTCTTTATCCCAATTGGAATAACCAGCGTGTTCACGCTTATGGCAATACCGTACAGATTCCTGATAGCTTCCGTATCGACCTGACGGGTTTCTGCATGCCTACCACTCATACCAAAATTACTTCAAAATGCGGTCCGCGCTGGCGTCGTATGCACAACGGACTTGATATTAAGGTATATATCGGTGATACTATTCGTGCGGCTTTCGACGGAAAAGTACGTATGGTAAAATATGAGCGCCGTGGCTATGGTAAGTATGTAGTAATACGTCATGATAATGGTCTGGAAACTATTTACGGACACCTTTCAAAGCAGATTGTAAAAGAAGATGAATATGTAAAGGCTGGTGATCCTATCGGATTGGGTGGTAATACCGGACGTTCTACTGGTTCACACTTGCATTTCGAAACTCGTTTCCTGGGTGAGGTTATCAATCCGGAATTTATGTTCGATTTCCCGAAACAGGATATTGTAGCCGACAGTTATTTGTTCATTCGCGGAGCAACCGTTACGAATATCAGCGTACACGTGCTTTAGCTGCTGTAAAGAGCGGCAAATCGGGTGCTGAAGAAGCAGAGAAATCAGCAATCCGTTATCATAAGATCCGCCAGGGTGATACATTAGGACGTATCTCACGCTTGTATCATGTTTCTATCGATCGCCTGTGCCAGATAAATGGTATTAAACGTACTACTACTTTACGTATCGGCCAGGTACTGAGATGTTCTTAATCAGAGCTTGAAAATAAAATATTCTAATAAAAGAAATAGCCGGAATTCTCATTGAGAGTTCCGGCTATTTTCTTTGTATGTTTTAGCTTGTGGATTGCTATTTTAGAACTGCATGCAAGCGGCTCAGGAATTCATCAGCTTCTGCCATGCTCAGACAGAGAGGAGGAAGCAGACGTATAACATTGGTTCCGCTTACACCGGTAAAGACTTTCTGCTCGAACAAGAGTTGTTGGCGGATTTCTTTTATCGGTTCGCTGAATTCCATTCCAATCATCAGACCGCGTCCGCGTACTTCTTTGATTTGAGGGAATTTCTTCAATTCTTCAATCAGGTGTGTTCCTACCAGAGCGGCATTTTCTACCAGATTTTCTTCCTTCATTACATCGAGTACGGCTATAGCGGCTGCACAGGCAAGATGATTTCCTCCGAATGTAGTACCCAACTGTCCGTATACTGGAGTGAATTTAGGACTGATGAGTACACCTCCCATCGGGAAGCCGTTTCCGATACCTTTGGCAACTGTGATGATATCAGGACGTATACCTGTGTACTGATGGGCAAAGAATTTACCGCTTCGTCCGTATCCAGACTGGATTTCGTCGAGTATCAGTACTGCATTGTGCTCATCGCATGCCTGACGTAATGCCTGCATGAATCGCTTGTAGGCAACTGGATACCGCCTACTCCCTGAATACCTTCTATAATGACTGCACACACATCGCCTTTAGCGAGTTCTGCTTTCATGGCTTCTGTGTCATTCAGCGGCAGATAAGTCACATGTCCGTTATCGTTTATAGGAGCGATGATTTTAGGATTGTTTGTTACTTCTACTGCCAGTGAAGTACGTCCATGGAAAGCCTTTGCAAATGATATAACACGAGTGCGTCCGTTATAAAACGAAGCGAGTTTTAAGGCATTCTCATTTGCTTCAGCTCCGGAGTTGATCAGGAAAAGTTGGTAATCGTCGTATCCGCACATGACTCCGAGACGATCGGCTACTTCCTGTTGCAACTTATTGATGACTGAGTTTGAGTAGAATCCCAGTTTGGCTACCTGTTTGCTGATTGTTTCCACATAGTGAGGGTGTGCATGTCCGATAGAAATAACGGCATGTCCTCCGTAAAGGTCGAGGTATTCCTGACCTTTGTCATCCCATACGTGACAACCTTTTCCTTGTACGATATTTACATCGAACAAAGGATATACATCGAATAGTTTCATATCTTGATATAATATTTAAATCTGACTTAGAATGCGCTGGGCTTCAACATTAAGCCGACAGTTTCTTCTAAGTTGAACATCAAGTTCATGTTATGTACAGCCTGTCCACTTGCTCCTTTCAACAGATTGTCAATGCAGGAAACGATGAGCAGTTTGTCACCGTGTTTTTCCAGGTGGATAAGGCATTTGTTGGTGTTGACTACTTGCTTCAGGTCGATATTCTTTTCTACGATGTGTGTGAACGAATCTTCTGCATAGTAGTCCTTATACATTTTTACGATTTCGTCCAGCTCTACTTTGGTTTTGACAACGATTGTTGCAAAAATACCTCTGGCAAAATCTCCTCGGTAAGGTATAAAATCTATCTCCGAATTGAAACTGTTTTGCAGTTGTTTGATAGATTGCTTGATTTCGGGCACGTGCTGATGAGTAAACGGTTTGTAGATACTCATGTTATTGTTACGCCAGCTGAAGTGTGTAGTTGCTCCGGGTTTTACTCCAGCTCCTGTGCTGCCGGTTATAGCATTTACCATAACATCATCGTTCAGCATCAGGTGTTTGGCCAGCGGAAGCAGACCAAGCTGAATACATGTAGCAAAGCATCCCGGGTTGGCTACGTGTTTACTCTGGCAGATGGTACGGCGATTCAGTTCCGGAAGTCCGTAAACGAAATCATGGCTTTCATCCTTAATGCGGTAGTCCATCGAAAGGTCAATGATTTTCACATCTTCAGGGATGTCGTGGCTTTCTATGAACTTTTTGGTATCACCGTGTGCTGTACAGAAGAATATTACATCTACTGTATCAAGAGGTAATTCGTCTGTAAATACCAGATCGGTTTCACCGTACAATCCTTCGTGTACGTCAGTAATTTTGTTGCCCGCATTGCTGGAGCTGTTTATGAACTTTATTTCTACATCGGGGTGGTTGATAAGCAGGCGAATCAGTTCGCCTGCCGTATATCCAGCCCCTCCTATAATTCCTGCTTTAATCATGAAAATAATGGTTTGGTTCTTGTGGAATGATAATCCACATTAATAGATAAATAGGTATACCTGCAAATGCGGTAAAAAAAGTCAGTATCACGTATACGATGCGGATAATAGATACGTCAAGACCAAAGAAGTTTGCCAGTCCTGCACATACTCCGCTTATCATTCTTCCGGTACGTGGACGTCTGAGTTTCTGGTTGCCAGACATAATCAGATATTCTCCTCGTCTTTGTGGTTAGCATAATAAGCGCGAAGTGGAGTAGAAAGCACTTTGATGAAGCCTTTGGCATCTTCTGCTGTCCATCCTTTCTGCATTTCACCGTATTCACCGAACTTGTTCTTTACCAGGTCGTCTTTTGAGTCAACTCCTACAGTAGAGAAGCAGTACGGACGAAGTTCAAGAATTGCGGTTCCGTTTACATTTCGCTGTGATTCCTGAAGCATGGCTTCGATGTCACGCATTACAGGTTCCAGATACTGGCTTTCGTGAAGGAACATACCATACCAGTTGGCTACCTGATCCTTCCAGTACTGCTGCCATTTGCTTAATGTATATTTTTCGAGGAATTTGTGTGCACCGATAATCAGCATAGGGGCAGCTGCTTCGAAGCCTACACGTCCCTTGATACCGATGATTGTATCACCTACGTGCATGTCACGTCCGATACCGTAAGCTGCTCCGATTTCTTCTACTTTCTGAATAGCTTTAATCTTGTCGTCGAACACTTCACCGTTTACGGCATACAGTTCTCCTTTTTTGAATTCCAGTTTCAGCTGTTCGCTTCCAGTCTTGGTTACTTGTTTCAGATAAGCACTTTCGGGTAATCCCTGAGCAGAGTCCAGAATTTCGCCTCCACAGATTGATGTTCCCCATATACCTACATTATATGAATATTTCAGTTTGGTAAAGTCTGCTTCAAAGCCATGTTCTTTCAGGTAGTTGATTTCGTAATCACGGCTCAGTGCCATATCGCGGGTAAGTGTAATGATTTCTACTCCCGGAGCCATAACCAGGAAAGTCATATCGAAACGAACCTGGTCGTTTCCTGCACCTGTAGAACCGTGAGCTATTGCATGTGCGCCGATTTCGTTGGCGTAACGAGCAATGGCAAGTGCCTGGAAGATACGTTCAGAACTTACAGAAATAGGATAAGTACCGTTACGCAATACGTTGCCGAATATCATATACTTCAAGCTCTTAGCATAGTATTCCTGAGTAACGTCGAGTGTAACATATTTAACAGCTCCCAGTTTGTAAGCGTTTTCTTCGTTCTGTTTTAGTTGTTCAGGGCTGAAACCACCTGTGTTGGCACATGCAGCATATACTTCATAACCTTTTTCTTTAGCCAGATACATGACTGTAAACGAAGTATCCAATCCGCCACTGAAGGCAACTACTACTTTTTTCTTTTCTTCCATAAGGCATTTATTTTATGAAAAACGATGGCTGAAAAATGAAGCCTCTTTTTCTGTATTAATATTCTTTATTTAATGTGTATGTTTAAAAGTTGGTTACTTTGTCGTCTGTGTGCAAAGCCGGATCGTAAAGCATGGCAGTACAGATACAGAATTTACGCTTTTTAGCGACAAGAATTTCGTGGTTGATACAGCCTTCACATCCTTTCCAGAATGATTCATCGTCGGTAAGCTCATTGAAAGTAACAGGAACATATCCCAGTTCTGTATTCATTTTCATGACAGCTGCTCCGGATGTCAGACTGAAGATTTT
>ENA-OQAN01000083-OQAN01000083.1-human-gut-metagenome-genome-assembly--contig:-NODE-83-length-48106-cov-1.897413_pt1 | contig 48106 bp, 42 predicted proteins | sample MGYA00242735_ERZ504527 | MGnify/ENA primary metagenome ERZ504527 (study PRJEB26092, sample SAMD00036230) | human gut metagenome | host: Homo sapiens | study: EMG produced TPA metagenomics assembly of... | reverse complement strand
TTAAGATATAAACTCCGGACTTCAAGCCAAAAGAAGGCTTTTTCCCACCCCTTCCTTTACTGATACAATACACCGGCACCAGCTTTAAAACCTAATGTAACTGATGTCCCTTCATTTTCCTTATTCACTACCAAGCCGGCTTCCGCGTAACACTCCAACGAGACTGAGCACTCAACATCAGACTCGCCAAAACACCTACCATAAATAAAATTACTTTTTCATCTTTTTCCTCTTTTTAGTTCATTATCTATGTAAAAGACTAAATTCAGAAAAACCCCCATTACATATTCGAAAAAAATAATAAAATAACATGAGCAACTCACTCACATAACAAAAGAAATACCCGACACTTAAACATACCCTTTAAGAAATCATTAAAAAATAAACGCTGCAAGAACTAACAAATAGCAGCAAAAGTTATCGCTTATTTTTTGCATTCTCTTTATATTCAGTAGGTGTCATACCAAACGTTGTTTAAAACATTTGCTGAAATAACGAGGATCATTAATACCTACCATATAAGCAATCTGCGTCATATTATAATCACCACTTTCTATCAATTGCGCGGCACGTTTCACACGCATCTCTTTAATAAACTCAATGGGGGCAAGTCCTGTCAGGGTTTTCAGTTTCTTGAAAAAGACAGAACGACTCACCGCAAGTTCTTGTACCAAATCATCCACTATCAAATCGCCATTATCCATATTCTTCTCCATTAATTCCGTCAGTTTTTCCATAAATTTACGGTCATGCGAAGACATCTCAGGCTGTGTTTGCTGTTCTTCCTCCGGAACAGGCTGAATATTCATCAGATTCGCACAATACAACTGTTGTAACTTGACACGTTGTGTCAAAATATTCTCCACCCTAGCCTTCAGGTAAGTGGCACTAAATGGCTTCGTTATATAATCCTCAACTCCCAGCTCCATACCCTCCAACTTACTGTCCATATCCGTTTTAGCCGTCAGTAAAACCACTGGAATATGACTGGTCGCCATATTAGCACGCAAATCTTCTGTCATAGTAATACCATCCTTTCCGGCATCATGATGTCACTAATAATAATATCCGGAACAAACTTCAAAGCTTTATCCAAACCATCAGCCCCATTAACAGCCTCTATGACGTTGAAATTTGAGATAAAGATACTACGCAAAAAGAAACGAAGTTCCAAATTATCTTCAACCAGCAACATCGTTTTACTTTCATTCCTTTTCTCTTCATGTCCCTGACTGGTTCTTCCACCTCTTCCGGCCTCATTTCGACAGAATCAGAGAGAATGAACTCCACATTCTCCGTATAGTGCTCTTTACCTTTCAAAAACTCAACCGTGAAACAGCTGCCCTCCCCCTCTTTACTATCCACACGGATAGTCGCTTTGTGCAGTTCCACCAATTCCTTAACCAAAGAAAGACCGATGCCTGAGCTTTGCTGATTAAACAAATTCTTGTCCAGCAAATTTTCAAAACGGACAAAAAGAGAAGCTTTCTTGCTTTCAGAAATTCCTATACCTTGATCCTGTACACCAATCGCCACATTATGCTCATTTTCATGAATGAAAAGCGTAATCATCTTACCCTGTGGAGTATACTTAAAAGCATTGGAAAGCAGATTAAAGACAATCTTTTCCAGCTATCCGCATCTACCCACAGTTTCAAGGAAGGCATTTTCACTTTCGAATACAAAATCAATATGATGCTCTTCGGCCAACGATTCAAAATTATCCATGATATGGCGTACAAAAGGAACAATATCGATCTGTTCTATACGCAACTTCATTTTATTTTTCTGTATTTTGCGGAAATCAAGAATTTGGTTCACCAAGCGAAGCATACGGTCGGTATTACGTTCTACTACATGCAATTGCTCACGTACATCATCTGGCAAAGTCTTGTTTTTCAAAACATATTCTACAGGACCTGCAATCAACGTTAGCGGAGTGCGAAGTTCGTGAGAAATATTTGTAAAAAAACGAAGTTTTATATCAGAAACCTGCTGTTCCACAGACACTTCATGTTTCAGACGATAAATAGTAAACAATATATATACTCCTGAAAACAGAATCAACAGAAAAGCAAGAATATAAATTGCCATAGCCCAAGCTGTTTCCCAAAACGAAGGGCTGAATGGTGATTCTCAAACTGCGCTCGTTCTCTACCCAAACACCATCACTATTGGTCGATTTAACCTGAAAAACATAATCTCCTTTCGGAAGATTAGTATATGTAGCGGTACGCTGTCTGTCTACATAATTCCATTCTTTATCAAATCCGCGTAAACGATAAGCATAACGGATATTTTCAGGATAAATCATATCCAATGCAGCAAACGATAAGGTTACAATATTCTCCTTATGTGAAAGTACCAGATGTTCTGTATTATTGAGTGATTGCCGCAACAAACTTCCTGATACCCCTGGAACTACCTCTTGATTGGATATCTTCAAAGTACCTAAAATAATGGATGGTACATAATTACTCTTCTTAATATGCTCTGGTTCAAAATAAAGCACGCCACGACTGGTACCAAACAAAATGGTGCTGGAACTAAGATTCAACGACGTTCCCTCCTCAAAACGTATCTTACCACCAAAATCCCTTTCATTATAATTCTCAAAACGTTGTTCGGACGGAATAAATTTACTCAATCCGTTTTCCGTACTTATCCACAAGCTTCCTGTGTCATCCTCTTCTACAGACAACAGGATATCTGAAGGCAGACCATTCTTCACTGTATAGGATTTAAATACAGCTCCCCCTTCTCCGTTCATGGAAACAAGTTGGTTAAGGCCACCACCAAATGTAGCTAAATAAACTTCTCCTTGAGAAGTGGTTACAACCCGATATACGTTATTGTTGCTCAGACAATTCATATCATCGGGGATACGTGCATAAAGATGGAACACAATCGACTCCGGATCCTTAAAATCCTCTTTAAAACTAAGTGCGCCATCACTGCTCCCCACCCATATATTCCCCTTCTTATCAGAAGTGATATGGCGTACACGATAACAACGGTCATACGGAAAACCTTTCAGGTTATTTCTAGAACTAATAAACACATATTTCCCTTCAGGAGTTTTCTGAATATAATTCAACCCTCCACCAAAAGTTGCCACCCAAATACGTCCATGCTTGTCTTCATGTAACCAGTAAACACTATTATGACTCAGGCTATAAATATCATCTTCATCATATTTGAATCGAGTAAACTTAAAATGTGCCCCCTCCTTTTCTGCCAGAATAATACCATCCCCTTTAGTAGCAATCCAAATGTTTCCGCGAGAATCTTGCATGATATGATAAGGAACTCCACTTAACGGCCTACCAGATTTAGCTATAATCCCCTCTTCAGTCAGAATACCCTGAAAATCTAAATCAGAAGAATAAATTTCAATCTGACCGTCCCGTTTTCCCATCCAGATGCGATGTTCGCTATCTTCAAACAACGCACGTACCGTATTGGCATTCAAGTCATAACTGTGCCCCATGCGGGGATAAATATGGAACTGGCTTCCTAAAAAAAGTAATCTTCTCCAACCCCTTAGAATGAGTACATAACCAAAGATTGCCTTGTTTATCGGATAACATAGAATGTAATTTGTTAGAAAAGTGCCAATCAGGTGAATCGGGGCATTGTAGAAAGGTAACAGCCGATTTGCCTCCCTGTCATACCAAGAAAGCCCTCCTCCTTGCGGATGTACCCACAAAATTACCGTTCAAGTCCTCACAAATATGAAAACTGGGATAGGAACGATCGGCACCACGAGGCTCCACTTGCATCTTTTCTTGCTTAAATACTTCCGTCAAAGGATTGAAATGACAAACCTTTCCCCATTCGGTCATCTCAAACCATGCTTCCTGCTTACTGTCAACATAAACAGAACGGAAAGCGTCTGCCGGGAATTCGGGACAATTGGATTTATTATAGACTTTACACTCTTTTGTATCCGAATGGTACAATATCAATCCTTCATGGCAGTTGTTATCAACAGTCCCGTACCTTTTATTTCATTTATAGCAATCACTTTATCCTTTACCGGCAATTCCCAAAGACGAAAGATTTCATTTTGCAAAGAATAGCACCATATCCGTCCCCTGTCTGATCCAAAATAAAGTTCGTCACCATAACTGCAAAAAGAGTAGAAAGCCTGTACGGATTCATCTTTGCCTGATTGGATATTCACAAAATAAGAAACAGGCTCTTCTTTATCATTCGTAATCTTTAGCAGACCGTTATCAGTAAGTAACCACTCTTGATTATAGCATCGCTAAAAACCTGATTAATGTGAGCGGCATTTCCTCCATGACTATGAGTAGCATATACTTGAGTGGTTACACTGTAATCCTTAGGATTTGTTTTCACACGGACAGCCCCCTCATTTTCAGAAAGTAGCCAAATGACACTGTCGGGCAATATTTTAATAGAAGAGAAACGCATGCCCTCCTCTTCACCTTCTGCAGGAATTTGTTCGAATTTCTCTGTTCTTTGGTCAAAACGATACACACGGTAATCATACGTTTGCAGCCAAATATAATTATAAGGGTCTACTTCCAATAAGTCTACCCGGTTGTTAGTCATAGTAATTTTATTCCCTTGTCTGGCTTTATAAACTTTGAAGTCATAACCATTGAACCGGTTGATTCCATCCCAAGTAGAGAACCATAAAACTCCATTATGGTCTTGTACCATGCTCATGATAGAGTTCTGAGACAAACCGTTTTCCGAAGAATAATGAGTAAAGATACAATTAGGCTGACTTTTTGCATAAAAAAAGAACAGCAAAGTAAGTATAAACAGAATGTGTCTTTTCATTTCGTAGATTTTCATATATAGTATGGCAAAAATACATAAAAAACGAGAGATACCGACATACAAGTTCCTAAAAAAATAAAAGGGGCAAAGTTAAATCCCCCTTTTATCATTCCACTCTTCCTTGACATTTTCCATAGGGGTAAATAAGATCCATCCCTACAGTGACAAAGTATTATTACATGAAGAAAAAACAGCTTATCTCTTTAAATTCTGCAACAATACATTTCCATTTTCCACAGGATTCCATCCGTCATCACCTGCCAAAATCTGTGCTTCATTATAATTACTGATATCGTTCAGTTGCTTTCCAAACGAAGCACGCGAAGCGGTAGCCGCCCCTTCTCCTGTATTCTGATATTCAGCATAGAATACGGTTTCCTCATTTTCTTTTTTGCCCAGTTGTTCCACCCCACCGGAAGAATATGCTTCCTAAATCACAATGAATAAAGACAGCCTGTGCATAAGGACGCCAAGGACGGGACAAATACACCTTCTGAGCCTCAACCACACCCGTCAATTTACAGCCAATAAAAACATAACCATATTTCTTGCCTTGATCTGTAGAAGGAGCGGTAACATAACCATCACCCAAGCTATGGATGGTGCAATCCTTAAACAATGCCGTAGACCAGCCAAAAATAAAATCCACCGTACCCTCTATATAACAATGGTCATAGAACTGACGACTGTCTTTGCCATAAGTATACAAAGTATCCTGATTTCCCAAAAAACGACAGTTTTTGAAATAAGCGCGATCTCCACTAACAAAACAGGCCACTGCCTGCCTACTCTGCCGGCACTATTCTCGAAGGTGATATTCTCAGCATAGAAATCGGGAGCATAGATATAACAGGTTGATGAACCGGAGGTAGACATTTCTTCTCCGAAACAGTTCTTTTTAGAAGCAAAATCATCATTTGTCAGAATTGCTCCGTCCTCACCTATCAAAGAAATACTAATCTTACTTTCAGGAATAACCACTTTCTCTTTATATACCCCTTTACGGACTAGAATAGTAGTGCGTCCTGCTTTACGAAAATCGGGAACAGCATGGATCGCTTCCTGAATGGTAAAGAAATCACCACTGCCATCTTTTGCCACAACAAAATCATAATGACGTATAAAAGGCCCCAATACAGGAACCTCTTTAGCTATAGCATCCACTGTCAAACCTGCAATAGTACGCGCCCCATATACATTCAGGTGCGTATTATCCTCACGGCCTTTCGGACAAGCTGCACACACGCCTTCAGGAATCCACATGAACAATTTTTTTGAGGCCTCCGGCCCCATTCTCTGCACCAAATCATGCGTTATCTTATTCATATCCACAAAAGGCACATCCAATTCTTTTGCCACATTGCGCGGAGAATCCAAATATTTTCCATGAGTGTCAATCAGCACTTCTCCATCTTGAGAAACACCCCCCTTTGACAAATCCTTGCGCACATCATCTTCGGCCACCGCATTTTTATTATTCCGAAAATTACGGCGAACTATAGCATTGAACAAAACGGGAATTCCTCCTTTGGCACGTGTTTCTTTTACAAAACGGCGTAGATTGGCATCAAAAGTAGATCCGGGATCAGTATGACGTTTCTCATCTACCTTCTCATCATTATGCCCAAACTGAATAAAAACATAATCACCCGGCTTTACTTTATTAATTACTACCTCCCATAATCCTTCATCAATAAAACTTTTAGAACTCCGACCATTTCTAGCATGGTTTTCCACACGAATATTTTCACTGAAATATCCTCCCAGCACATGGCCCCATCCACGTTCCTGATTACCTCCCTCTAAGGATTTGTTGGCCATAGTCGAGTCACCTATCATAAAAATAGTAATTGTGTGGTCTGCCGTAAAAGCAGAAAATAACAACAAGGCAACAAATGCCATCAACATCTTAATTTTCATCGCTTTCTATTTTAAATTTTGATTAAAGAACTCAAGTATATCAGCCTGTATCTCCTTACTGCAAAAATGAGGCAAATCATAGAACTTGGTAGTCAATAGATTTTCTACCGATTGACCCTTCCATACATCCTGTATGGTAGAGAAAGCGCTTTCAACGCCCTTTACAGGAAAAAGTTTGTCCCGCAAACCATTGATGAACAACATCGGTTTGGGACAGGCGATAGATGCCACATGAGGATAATCCATCCAATTCCGTATTCCGGGAATAATCATGGAATAAGCAGACCCGCCTTTGTTCTGATTATTGGTAAGTGTCATTAAGCTATCTGTAGTATTCATCCAGCACACAGCAGCGCCTGCCTTCACCACATCTGTAGCGGCACTGACCATCCAAGCACGATGTGCTCCCATAGAAAAGCCCATAGTACCTATTCTATCTTTACTGACCATAGGCAATGTAGCCAAAAACTCAGCACTACGGATATCATCCCAAACAATCAAGGCCCCCCATGACATTCCCATCTGTAGCATATTGGCAGCCAACGCTTGCTGTGAGTCATAGCGCACTCCTTCCTTACGTCCCCGTTCCCCCCAAAACAAGGCATCCACAGCAAGCACTACATATCCATGGCTTGCCAGATAATCACCCACATACTGTTTATCATAACATCTTTCCGCCCAATCATCCGCATCGGCTGTCACAGATGCCTCCACACCGAACGGACGTACCATCTTCTCTTTCCCTATTGAGAAATGGGCCCCATGGTCGTGAAGTAATAACACTGCAGGAAATGGTCCCTTCCCCTCAGGGACCAACAGATAAGCGGGAACACGGGAATATTCCGAAACATTAAACAGAATTTTTTCCACTGTATACCCTTCCCTCCGCTCAATATCTATCACTTCTTTATCAAAAGCCGCTACAGGAGGAGCAGGTGCATACAATCCAACAAAACTTTTCTAGCCTCTTCACGCCATTTTTCAAAATTTCGGATAGAAGAGTTCCCCCATGCCATAGAATAAGTCAGACTTTCTTTCAGCTTCTGATAAAACAGCGGCATATCATTCTGCGTTTCATAACGCATAGAGACGGTTTCCACCTTTTCTTGAGCAGAAACCGTCAGACATATCCCGAACAACAATAAACAAATTACAGCATTCTTCATAAACCTATACCTAACAAACTTTTACTTTTCAAGGTAACTAATTAATTTTATCATATTATCAATATAATCCCCTACAGAGATGCACAATTCTCCGGTAGTACACGGATAAGGTGATGTATCGTGCTCGTCCCCTACAAAAGTAGCTATATATTTCGTTTCCTCACTAGGTCCTGAAACAGTATATGGCTTATACGGGTTCGAGGTTGACTTTAAAGGAGAGAGCCAGCAACCGTCCTTAGTCAGTGATTGCACCAATTTCCGGGCAACTTCTTCCGTAGCTTTTCCACGTAAACGAGTATAATATTTAGGTAAAGGAACCAAATGATCCTGTAGCAAAGGTGAATTCTTCGCCAACTCGGATACAGGAAGTTTCTTCACTTCCTCATAACGGCGACGCAGTCACCAGGATTCACAAAAAATTGCCGAATTATAATGAGCTATTGTATTTTCTATATTCTGATCAATATAATACGTTCCATTTTTCACATTACTTCCCTTACGATGGACATACAGTGGTTTACCTGTATCAGGATCAACAAAACGAGGAACCAAAATAGCTTCCGGATTAGTAGACTGACGCTTCCATTTCTTCACATCCGATTCCGGTAATTTCATTGATTCCAAAAAACGAATTGCAGCAGGAATCCCCGACAGGAAACGAGTATCAGCTGTAAGTTTATAGTAATCCATCATTAAATTGATAAGACGGACGGTAGTACCGGTATTCACACTGCGCGGTTCATAAGAACGGGCATGAGCCGGTTTCAAATCATCTACTGTATATTGGTCCGCCCAGCCTGCATAAGGTTCCCCTTGTTGAAGAGAAATCATCAAGTACATAGCACGCATAATAGGCTCCTTTACCCCTTGCAACCCCATTGCTTGATAGCATTGAATCAAAAACTCGGTCGCATCAGGAATCACATCATCATTCAGAGTAATAAAAGACGAATAATCTTTCTTACCTTGAAAAGGGTGATCATACATCAAAGGATAACGTTGAGGCCATCCACCCACCGGATATTGACTTTTCAAAACAAAATCAATGGTTTTCTCCAAAGCCGGACGGAAAGCAGGATCATTTTTTTCCACATACATACGAAGTAGAAATTTAGCAGCCTCCATAGTACCCGCATCATCATAAGTCGCATTTCCATAATAATGTTGAAATTCCTCCAGACGCCAGCCATTTTTACCAACGGTATCATACCAGGACTTTAACGAGTTCTCTCCTGCAAAATCAAATACATAATTCCATCCTCCACATTCAAGCTGCCCCCAAATCAAAGTGTTAGCCACTTTTTGGGCAGCTTCATAATAGTACTCATCTCCTGTAGCATGATAAGCGTCAAGCAACAAATGACCGACAGAAGGAGTTCCCGGTGGCTGAATCCAAACCATTGTCCTCTTGGCTTCCATCTCTCCCCATGAGCGGGACATATCCGGCAAATAATTCCATACAAAACCACCATTATAACTCACTTTATCCATCATAAACTGAGTGGCGGTTTTCATTGTATTTATCACTTGGTCATCTAACTTTTTATTAGTTTGAGCCATACCTGCGCAAGCAAAATTTGCCATACACAAGCAAAGGGCAATTCTTCCCCATCTCTTCTTTAATGTGCTTTTCATTGTTGTTGTAGTGTTTGGATTCAAGTTTGAATATCATTATGAAGCAAAATAAGCCATTTTTTAGGGTATGGGATTGTAATATTTGGTCTTTTCCTCGTATATTTTAATCACGGTGAACCACTCTCCTTATATATTATATATATTTGAAGAAAAGTTTTAGTTATTCATTTTATATTAAATGCAAGATCATGAATCGTAAAGTAAGAACCGCATTGTATGCTTGTGCCCTGATGGCACCACTAATATTGCAGAGCTGCAATGCACAAAGTGAAAAAAAAGAGAGCGACAAAGAGTGTACTGAAGAAACAAACAAAAACACTGAAAAAAAGGTTATGAAAACAGGTAGTGAAAACTTCATTTTTGCAGAAGGCAAAGAATGGGAACCTGCAGGCGAAGGTGTAGTGCGCCAAATCATGGGTTACAATGATGACATCATGGTTGTTAAAGTAAAATTTGAAAAGGGAGCTGTAGGAGCTGTTCACCATCATATCCATTCACAAGTGACTTATGTAGAAAGTGGAAAATTTGAGTTCACCATCAATGGTGTGAAAAAAATTGTATCGGCCGGTGACTGTCTGTATAAGGAACCAGATGCAGTGCATGGTTGTGTATGCCTGGAGCCGGGTATGCTGATAGATTGTTTCAGCCGATGCGTGCTGATTTCCTGGAAAAGAAATAGACAAGCCATATATTCCATCCACTGCAGGAGCAGATTGTTGTGCCTTCAGGACATTTAATATGCTCCTACAGTGGAGATGAATTCTGTTTTTTAATCTGCAAAACGGATGGGACGATTGCTTAACCTTATCAAATCCGGTAAATCATAATATTTCAAAGCACCATACAACACATTAGAATACATATCCCACTGCATAGGCTTCTCAATGTATTCCTTCCAAGTCTTCACACTATGTGTTATCTCCACACTGTTGATTCTTTCATCCAAATAAGCAGCATGAATTACAGCTGGACCATAAATACCATTGGCAAATACTTTGACGGGATGTCCTTTCAAAAGTTCATGTTCTGAACAAAAATCAAGCAAAGTCAGGATATCGACTACCCGTTGTCCCATAATAGGACGCCCTATATGCATACTGATCATTGCATTACGATATTCACGGTTCCAATATTTAGCATCCGTATAAAATGCAGGATCTGTTGTTTCCCCCAATCCGCGCAAGTCTGCCAACAACAAAATTTTTCCTTCCGTCAAGGCAGCAGCAAAATTCGCATATTCACTCAAATAAGTTCCTTTCCCCTCTTCCTGCAACCTTAACTCAATAGGAGAATCAGCATTCGCTCTGGACGGCATGATAAGAATACAAGGAACAGGCATCTCCCCTTCCCTTATGAGCTGAAACTTATATTGTTCATATTCACGCATTGAATCATGTCCGGTTGCCTCAATTCTTATTTTATGGTCAGGAAGACCTTTAAGACCTAACAAATCCAGCATCTTTGTTTGAACAGTTTTCTTTCCTTTCGAAAGAAACGTCTCACGCTTGGAAGCCCACTCATCCAGCTGATTCACATTTTCCTGCATAATACTGAGTGCTCCAGGCATAGATACATTCACCTGTCCTTTAGTCGTACAAAGCATATCTGACAACTGAAAACGGTCTTGTGCCGCTTTCTTCACCGGAGATTGATTATCTTTCAACCAACGCTTGAACCAACTGGCCAACTTTTGCCTTTTTTCAGCTCCAAGTCCATGACCGGTTTCTACTGTCAGCATATCCACCTTTTCGGGAACTCCCAATACTTTATAGCACTGTTGTAATTCAGCAAATCCTTGTTGCGCACCCCATAAATCGACAAAATCATATTTACCGCTTAAAATCAATAAAGGCCGTGGAGCATCATTAAAGCAAAATCAGGTACCTCCAGTTGTTCACGCCCTTCGTATGGTATATGTTGGCAACCATCGGAAGGACCTTGCAACTCCATAGTACGTTCTCGGGTAGAAAAGAAACTACAAATAGCCGCTACCTTTACACGGGGATCCAAACCTATATAATAAGCGGTCTGAGTGCCACCGCCAGAAGATCCATATACTCCGATATGCTCCGGATCAATATCCTTACGGGTCAGTAAATAGTCCAAAGCCCGATGATTATCCCAATATTCCTGTGCTGCCAAACTAGTACCAAGCAAGTTAAAGCCCGCATTCAGTAAGGTATGTTCCGTAGTAGCCCCCCGTGTCAGCGGCTTTCCTTCCCTATCAATAATTTGCAACCGTTCTCCCTGGCCTATGGGATCTACCACCAGCACAGCAATACCATTGGATGCCATCAACATAGCGGCATGAGACGAAGGACCTTTGCCATTCAATCCATGTCCGCAAAGTTCCAATGTCGCCGGAACAGGAACAGTCGTGTTCTCTGGCATATAAAGATGTGCTGTGACATAGCGGCCGGGCTTGCTTTCAAAAATTATTTTCTCTATATGATAACCCGTACCTTGTACCTTCCCTACCACCTGAGCATTTAAACTCCCTTTTTCAGGAAAAGTACCTACTATTTGTTTATATCGTTCACGGCAACCCTCCAGATACTTCTGCATCCCGGCAGGAGAAGCAAACGCTTTTTGAATGGCAAACTGCCGGTCGGCAAACTGCCGATGCACATCACGCATCAGATAAGAATTATAAGCGGTACTTTGCCTCCAAGGTAATGCCTTAAACTCACCTTGAGCAGATACCACCAAAGTCCCCACCCATATTCCCAAACTTACGCACAAAGTGCGAAAACCGATGATTTTTCTCACAGAATCAATCCTTTAAGTTATTGTACCACAATTTCAATTTTCTGACGGTTATCTCCGGCTGTCTTCACATACAGACGTTTATGCTCCGTATCATAAAACCAGCCTGTATTCCGGTCTGCATCTGCAACTGATGAAAGAACGGGCAACGATTTACCATTTTCTATCACAGATTGCGGAGCGTTCTGCAAATAAGCCTTCACCAGATAAGTGTGTCTGACAGGTTTGTACTTCCCTACCGGTTTATCTGCAGTAAACGTCCAGCTATCATCAGCGAGCCTGCTGGTAAAGCGGGTCAATGAACCAATCCCTTTTTGATAATCCATTGATATACCATCATCTTCATACATCTCATAAGAAGAAATACCTGACGGATAGACATCCAATGTTATCACATCTACAGGATGCTGATCTACCCACTGCATAGCAGGTTGCATGGGAATAATAGCTCCGGCTTTTATATAGACAGGCAACACATCCAACGGAGTAAGAAAAGACTTATATTGGCGGCCCTCGTAACGCTCACCGGTTTCATAATCAAACCATTCTCCACCGGGGAAATAGACATGTTGGCTCAGTGCACCTTTGGTAGTGACAGGACAAACCATCATCCATGGCCCGAACATATATTGACGCGCCAGCTGATAGGTATTCTCATCCTGAGGATAATCCATCACTAAAGGGGTCATCATGGGACGTGCCGTTTTATAAAGCTGATAAGCATTACTATAAATATAAGGAATCAATGTATAACGCAAACTATCGTACTTGATAAAATTGGCCAAAGCCTCCGGACCATAAGTCCAAGGTTCATGATAACGGGGGTGATCCATACCGAACACCATGCGATAGGTGAAAACATACCGAACTGTACCCAACGAGTATATAATTCCGTATCGTAAGGAGAATACTGTTCAAATCCTCCATGCAATGAGTCCAGTTACCCACGCCACTCATACCGATATTAAGTCCCGCACGTATCACCGGTTCAAACCACTGCCATTCACTCCCCCAGTCTCCGGCCCAAATATAAGGATAACGCTGAATTCCCGCATAACCCTCGACGGGTATGTGTCACCCCCCTCATATTATTATATTCCTGAAATTTACGATAGGGCGCTTCCGCATAAGCTAAAGGAAAAATATTATGAAGTCCTTTTAGGTCCATCGTCCCTCCGACATCCGTTTTCACAAACTTAGCCCCGATGGAAGCCACTTTCATTACTCCGTTCTCCCACCACCAATCCACCGCTTTCGGGTCAAAGAAATTCACCACCCCTTCTATCTTGGCTCCTGGATACAGCACATTTCCCTGTTCACGCGCCTTATCCAATAGATGATATTCAGGGCCATTATCTAATATGGAACGGATATGAAGCCCCACCATTTTTACATTTTGCGCATAGCAACTATCAAACATGGCTTTCGGATCTTTGAACGTATTGCGCCATTCAAAACAACAACCACCATTTCCGTAAGTGGTATTAAACAATCTCCAAGTAGAATCCAGCCAAAGCAAATCAAAAGGCACTCCTTCCTCACGCAAACGTTTACATAAAGCAGGCGGGTATTTATCGGAAGTCATCTCTTCATTCTTCCAAGTTCCACCGGAATAAGTACCAACATGCAACCCCATTGCAAAACGAGGAAGCATAGGGGATTTTCCAGTCAATTCCGTATATCGGTCAATCATGGTATAAAAATCGGGACCATACATAAAATAATAGTCCAAATCACCGCCAAAAGCTTTAAACGAATAATAATCACTACTATCCCACCCCATATTCCATTCGGTAGCAAACGGAGTATGAAAGAACAAACCATATCCTTTGGTACTCATCATAAAAGGTACGGGACAATAATTGGCACGTAAAATATCTTTTCCTCCTACAGCCGGTTTTATCCCTCTTCCCAACTCTACATTCAGATAAATCTTACGCCCTCGCTGATCCATGAAATCCATACGTTCCCCAAAACCAAAGAAATGCTCATCCGGCTGTAGAACAGCTTTCATCTTGACAGAATCCTTATAAAAACGTTGTTCCTCAAGTTCTGTATAAAGCATCTTGCCGTTTTATCAGAAACAGACAGACAGAATGGATTCTTGGTAGCCTCTATAATCAGTTTTCTGGTCGTAATCAACCATGCAGTACCTCTATCTTCCACCGTATAGTTGACAGAAGAAAAATCATATTTCCGAACCATCCACTGTTCATTCTCAGCGAACACAGTACCTTGAGAATGACGTACACGGAACATATCATCTGTACAAAATTCCAATTTCACATTTCCCTGAGGCAAAAAAAACAACAAATCATTTCCTGTCTTCTTAAAAGAAGCACTAGCCGCCCATACCCCTATACAATACAGGCATAAACAAAAGCATAGGATTGTTTTTTTCATGGTATCTGTTATTTTATTTAAAATCAATCATATTGAAAATCAGCTTTTTGGCTACAAGTCCGGCAGCCGAATCATTAATGATGTTCCCATAGATATCCAATGTAGAGAACAAAACACTACCCTTACCCATAGGGACAATCCCCATAGCAGTTCCGATAGCCATAGGATAAGTATGATAGGCTCCGACCAGCAATTCTTCACCTTCCATCACTAATCCCATACGCTCCACCCCTGTATGTATCAATGCCTGATAAGGCCAGTTGAGAGCATTTCCGACAGGAAGTTCCTTGAAAATATCATGCGGCTTATTAAACATCACCCCGCCCAGCCAGTTGGTTCCAACAAAAAAATTTGTCCTTAAACACCGCTTTACTATTAACCGCTATAAATTCCGACCACTCATCAGCACTCTGAATAATAAAGATTTTGGTTCCATCATTTACTGCACGTTCCATTAAACGCTGTGCATCCGGCATCTTATCATTAGGAACGGCCCAATCCAGACGACAACGCGCGTTACTACGAGGATGCCTGAAACGGATCTCTATATCGCAGACTTGCCTCCTTCCAAATAGACTTTTCCATCGCCCAAATGCTCTTTCTTTCTAGTTATTTCATATATTTTCTTACCATTGACAAAGACTTCAATCATACTACGGTCATTACTTTGAGGAATAATTGTATATTCACCACTGACAGAGGGAAGTACTTTACCACTCCATTTAATACCATAACCATCAAGCATATACACAAAAGGACTTGGTGTAGCTCCCTCAATAGCACTCAGATTAACCACCTTGGCCACTTCATGATAAACTTCCTTCTGAAATTCCATATCCTCATAATAGACCACATCTAATCCCGGTTTGCCATCGGCAGAGCGTAACGCTTCCATCGGCACCATTGTCAACTGATCTTTCCTAGGAGGACGGGCCACCATAATCCAATCCAACTTTCCTAAATTATCCTCATAAGCTGCAACCGCTTCTTTCGTTTTACCCTTCAAGAAATTCTGTAAAGCACTCCCATCTTCCCAAACGGCCCCTTTACCATCCAACATATTGGATGCCAGATTTACAGACAATATATCATCATACCCAGTTGTAACAACAGAATTTTCCTTACATAGTTTTGCTTCAATTCTACAAAGTCCTCCAGCTGTAGGAACAGGTATTTTTACATCTTTCACCAACAACTGACCATAAACCTCACCTCCGGCAGCTTCCGTTTCATAAGTCCCTACCTCCATCACTTTTCCTTGAGAGTCTGTCACCGAGATTTTCAATTGATGGTTTCCCCGGACATTCTTCTCATTAATCAGATAAAAATCAACGGTCACCTCTCCCCCTGCGGCTGCAACCTGTTGCCTGGTCTTTACCGCTACATACAAAGGCTGATTATAACGAGCTATGATAGCCGGATCTGATTTGGGATAACGAAAACAATCGACAATTCCCGAATAATTCTCCGTCAATTCCGATTCCCATCCATTAACAACGTATGCATCCGTCAAATTATTCATTCTGGCCGATTCTATTTTACGTCTTGGTGCTCATAGGATACAGTCCCCATAGCCACACACAAATCATCTACCGTAGGATAAACTGTCCTTAACTGTTTAGCATCCAGGAATTCATTAAATTCATCATACCAACGTAAAAACTCTCTACCATCCCATCCTTTATAGCTATATTTTTCCAAATCTTCTTTTATTTTTTTCCAAACGAGGAGGTGATGATAAAGCCCCTTCCTCACCAAAGAATACAATTTCACGCTTATTCTTTGTATCATTATAATAATCTTCAGGGCCTTTGTACAAACCTTCATTCCAAACAGCAGGTCCTCCGGCACGATGATAATCATACCAACCACTCCAATACACTTTTTCATCGTAAGGACGAATATGAATTTTAGCCTGATCTTCTATATCATCCCCCTTTGCCCAAGCCGAGGTACGAAGAATCAGCCGGGAAGGATCCAGTACACGCATATCCTTCATCGCTTGAATCTCCAATTCTAACTTTTCAGGAGTAGCATTTCCCGATTCATTCATCATATTGTAGATAACCAGACAGGGATGACTGCGATCCCTCTTTACCATACGGATGACCTTTTCATGCAAAACAGCATTCATAAACGGCTGTTTCACATCCAGACGGAAGCCACCAGGCTCTTCAAAATAGAGCAGTCCCAACTCATCAGCATAATTCATTACGTCAGTATTACCGATAAAACGATGGAAATTCAACATATTCAACCCTAACTCCTTAGCTATGCGAATTTGCCTTTCAGCCAATTCTTCCGATGGGAAAATACCATTGACCGGCCAAAAACTCCAACTGATGGCCGAGCGAAGCATGATACGTTTTCCATTTAAACGAAAAACAGCATCCTCACCTATACCGGAAGCCTCGAACCAACGAAATCCAAAACGGCGGGAATCTTTATCTACAGTTCTTTCCTTCTGATGAACTCCACTCACATACATACAGATTAGGATCATCCACACTCCATAATTTCGCATCCGGAGCTGATACAGGAATCTTCAGTTCATTCATGCCTTTATTTAATGAAACACCCTTTATCTCTTTAGAATAAACTATTTTTTCTTTATTTTGCCACTCGTACACCGTTATACGAAGATCCTGCTTCGTAGTCTTTCCTTTTTCATTCTGTAATGTCAGAATAGCGTTGGCGGTGGTTATCTGAGGAGTGTTCTGCATATAAATATCCGCCACATAAACAGCATTACAGACCTTCATACCAACTTTTCCTGTTATTCCTCCAAAGCCATGACCGGGAGGCAACATTTTATCTCCCCACGGAATAGTTCTGGAGTCGCGCCAATCATGGTTACCACCCGCATCCGTTATACGTACAGCCAATTGTACTTGTTCTCCCGATTTATATAAGGAGTAATATCCGTTTCGAAAGGAACATTGTCCACAATCTGATAATCCACTAATCTCTGATTAATAAAAATCTCCGCCCGTGAACGTATAGAACCAAAATTCAAAAAGACTTTTTGTCCTTTCTTCAACACCGGAATATCCATTGTACGACTCCACCATGTAACTCCTGTAATATCTCCTTCGGGTCCGGACTGAGTTTGAAGATATTCTTCAGCTGTTCCGGGAACCTGTACCGGAACAGCCTGGGCAGAAGTCAATATATCCCATCCCGCTGTAGGAACAATTACAGGACTTTTCCGTGCCTCTTCCAATGTCAAATAAATATCCTCTGTCTGCCAAGTCGCTTTTTTATCCTGCCATAAATGCCATCCTTTTCCTGACAAATCAAAAAATGGTCTCTCCTGTGCTCTCACCCCATAAAATGGACATAACAACAAAAATGCTATGGCAATAATACTCTTCTTCATAATGATCTATTACTTTCTTTTATTAAATTCAATAATAACTGTTGGCCCACTACATTAGCCTATTCTCGCTTTTGGTATTAAAAGTATTCATCGACTCGTTCATGCCATCAAGATCAACAGGAACTGTATAAGCTTTGACATCCTTTATACATGCAGGAATATCCAATGTAGTAATAATTATTTTTCCACGACCTGCCGGAATAACAGACAAGGCAGAATAAACTTCTTTTTTATGATCGGAAACACAAGCAACCAATGTTTCCCCATTAAAGCAACGCAACCCTACACGATGACGGTTGTAAGTAGCAAAGCATTGATATTCCCAATTAAAGACACAATTGACAGGCAATCCATCAAAAATAGGATGTTCTCTATTGAAAAAGTTCCCACCATACCAAGCCGTACCTAGTTTCTTTGAACCACGATAATCCAAAACTTCTTTATCCGCTAAGAACTCAGCCCACCTTTCCGCATTATCCACAATAATCAATGTATGTCCCTTGTAAACCCATTCCATAATATCACTCATACCACTTCCCCATTGAGTAGGTTCAAAGGCGCCAACCAACAAATAATCTCCCGAAGGTGTCCCTTCTTTATATTCCGGAATATCAAAACCAACTGTTTTCATAAAATTGCTCAGAACGCCCGTAGTATCAGCAATAGAACCATTAGCTGTAATTCCTTTCGTATTCAAACTTACAGCAAACAAAGAATCGTCTCCAGTTGCAAAAAGTTTTTTTGCCTTTGACCAACTTTGCTTCAATACAAACATAGCCTGTTGCCCGAGGAACAAAATTCCAGCCGATCTGTAAACATTGACCATATACATTCCCCCCTTTAACATGTACACTAGATACATGGGTAGCCAATACAGTACCTTCCGCATCTTTCGCTATCAATTGAAGAGAATAATTCCCCTTCAAATTCTTTTCATTTACAATATAAGTATCTACTATAGTCGTATCTCCAACATTCAGCACTTTCCGATTCATTTTTACAGCTAAAAATAACGGTTGGTTATAACGAGCCATTACTTCCACATCTCCTTTAGGATAACGATAATTATCAACAATGCCGGAGTGATTTTCCAGTTTCATACTTTCCCAACCATTTACAGCATAAGCATCCACCGTATTACTGATACGAATATTCTCAATTACCCTACCTTGATAATACGAAAGCCACATTCCCCATGGCACGGGTCAAATCATCCACTGTAGGAAATGCTTTGGCAAATCCATTGTGTTTAAGAAACGAATCATATGCATCATACCATTTCATATAATCCATCGCTTCCCATCCAGAAGTAGTGCCAGATTGCAGGATTTCATCCCGAATGAGCTGAAGACGCGGCGGAGTACCAATAGCCCCGTCTTCCCCCCAATAAATAATCTCATCCTTATGATTTGAAAAACGGTGATAGTTATCTTTACCCCAATATAAATTATCATGATAGCAACCCGGACCACCTGCATGATGCCTGTCATACCATCCATAATCATAAAAAGTAGTATCGTTTGGCATCAAGTGCAATTTAAAACGGGCATTCGCCTCATTTTCCGGGTTCTCTCCATTACTGGAATTATAAGTTAAGATACGGGTAGGATCCAACGAATGTGCCATACGCATCTGCGCATAATCCTGTACCTGTGGCCAAGCTCCCCGTTCATTATGCAAATTATAAATAACAAGAGACGGATGGTTACGGTCACGTTTAATCATTCGCACCAATTTTCATTCCGGTAAGCAAAATAAAACTTGCTTTGCTTGTTATTATCATTAAAGTGACTGATAGGATACTGATTGCCTCCCGGTTCTTCAAAGTATAATAATCCCAATTCATCAGCATAATCCAAGACATTGCTATGCCCGATAGTACGGTGAAAATTCAACATGTTAAGTCCTAGCTTTTTAGCACTCTCCACTTGTCTCCTAGCCAACTCATCAGATGGAGTGATCCCATTATCCGGCCAGAAACTCCATGAAATAGCTGTACGTAAAACAATTCTTTTTCCATTCAAGAAAAATTGCTTATCTCCATGAATATCCTTCACTTCAAACCATCTGAATCCAAAACGCTGCGTATAATTATCCGTACCTACTGAAACAGACAAATCATAAAGATGAGGAGAATCCGTACTCCACAATTTTGCCGCTGGCAAATGAATATGAAAAGTTTGTTTATTCTCTCCGACAACAAGATTTTCAACAGAGTATTCTTTTCGGTAAAGTACTTTCTCACCTTTATGTTCTTTTACTGTTAAAAGCATTTTCTGAGCCTTCATCGGGTTCTTTGTTTCATTACAAGCCGTCACTTCAACTTCAATAGAATGAGGGTCCGGTTGGTTTTTAATAAAAACATCTCCAATATATAACTTATCCGTAGCAACCAACTCCACTTTTCCAGTTATACCGCCAAAACCATGAGAAGGATTAGTTCTATACTCTCCCCATGTATAGACTTGGGAATCTTTCCAATTAAAATTACCATTTGGATCAGTAATGCGGAAAGCAATCACATTTTCCTGACCAGGTAGAATAAAAGGTGTCACATCTACAGCAAACGGCGTACTATTCACCAAATCATATCCCACCAATTTTTTATTAACAAAAATCTCAGCTCTAAAACGGACAGAAGCAACATTCATCACTATCCGTTTATTTCTCCAATCAGCAGGTACATTTATTTTTGTATCAACCATGAAACCCCTACATAATTTCCGGTAACTCCAAATGTTTCTCCATTCCATCCCCATAGGTGTTGCTCTACGGTAGCAGGAAGTGTCACCCCTATCTTATCGGGTGTATCAAGCAAATTCCAGCCTCCGGTAGGTATATGGACAGGGAGGTCATGAATATTGACAGGAGGAACGTAAAGAGAATCATTTTGCCATACAGCCGAACGATCAAGAGTGATATTCCATAGAGTTTCTGATAAATTGAGACATGCCTCTGTGCTCTCATAGATGTTACAAGCAATAGTACACAACCCGTTAAAACGAATATTTTTTTTTATAGCTGATTTCATTTTACCTCTATTTTTCTTTATGGTATATTGTAAAAGGAGTATGTTAAGAAGAAATACTTCAATATACTCCTTTTACAAAATTACTTTATTTTGTATATCCGGGATTTTGAGTGAATTCATCTTTATTAGTCACCGCATCCAATTGATTTTGGGGTATCGGACGTAGCATATGATATTCTTGAATATTATCTTTTGCATCCATATTATGCAACTTAACGTATTCAACTAACTTTTTAGTTCGTTTTAAATCAAACCAACGTATTTGTTCTCCACACAATTCCCTAGCCCTCTCATCTAAAATAAAATCGATAGTCAGTTCCGATTCAGTAATTCTCATGTCATTTTCTTTACTTGGTATTGCACGTTTCATCAAAAATTCATTCATCAAATCCACTGCTTCCTGTTTATTCGTTTGCAGCATCGCTTCGGCTGCAATAAAATACATTTCCGGCAAACGAATGACAAATGCATCCCGTTGACACCAATCCTGATTATAAACCGCCGTAGGATCGGCAAACTTATGCATTTCTACAAATTGCGACCTTAAGATAGCTTTACCTTCCGAAGTGTACACGTCATTAACATCCAGCAAACGATACCGCTTTGACGCCCATACTTTTTGTGAATCAGTAGCAGCCGTTTTCATGATATATATGGCCGTATCTCCTGTAGCCATTAAAGGATAAACTTTTAAATCACTCTCAGATAACGGATTCTTGTTTGCGTACCAGGCATTCTTTAAACGTCACTTTTATAACGCTGATCTATATTCTCATTATATAATTGCAGCAATACCTGGACGGCATATATCTTTGGAAAGGACGAGCATTCAAGACATCGCGTTCCATTCCGGCTTCCTTATCATATTTCATTACAAAATCAACAATCCCTTTATTACCCGAATTAGTAGCAGTAGCATCAAAAGCATTATTTTCTAATTCTGAGTTGGTGTAATTTATAGAAAAAATTGCTTCTTTGTTTGTACCTCCATCACAATTGGCAATATCCCACATATCACTATAATCAGTATAGAAAGAATAGCGTTGACTATTGATAATATCCTTTGCCAACATAGCGGCCTCAGCATAAAGCGAAGCCTCGCCCGTTGCACAAGCTCTGGTCAAACAAGCTCTTGCTTTAAAAGCTTTAGCTACATCCTGAGTTATTCTACCATCTGTTGATTTGCCTGGTGCCAGTTGATTGACAGCCACATCTAAATCATCAAAAATAACTTTATAAAAATCTTCTACAGACGAACGGTGTGCTTCAGTAACAGCACCCGTTATAGGTTCTGTGTTCAATACCACGTCTCCCCAAGTTTCTGTTATCAACCACAAATAGAAGGCTCTCCAAAACTTAGCCTGGCCTTCAAATGACTTATTTTCAGCTTCGGTCAATACTTCACTTGGCAACAAAGAAATAGTCTGATTACAAGCACTTAATGACAAATAAAGATTTTTCCAAACATTTCCGATAGTTGATTGGGAGCCATTTAAGTCAATAGTATAATCAGCCAATTGATTTGCTTTATTATCTCCCCCACGCAAAAACAAATCAGTACCAGATTCTGTCATACCAAAACCATCTTCCTGACCATAAAATGTCCTTGCACCCGAATAACAGGAATTCAACGCACTCTCTATTCCAACTTTCGTTTTCATAAATGGATCCGTTGTCAATCCACTTTTATTAGTTTCTTCTAGAAAGTCTTCACAAGAGACATGACATAAACAAAGAAATAATATGCTTATATAATAATAAAATTTTGTTTTCATAATGATCATAATTAAAGATTACAAACTAAGATTGATGCCAAACAACACTTGCTTCGCCAATGGAAAGTCCATACTTCCATTGCTTTCCGGATCATAATTCGGGAAATCCGTGAAGGTAATGAAGTTATTCAAAGAACAATAAATACGCAACTTCTGCACCATCATTTTGGATGTCCATTCTTTAGGCAGTGTGTATCCCAATGTAATATCTCGTATTTTCACAAAAGAAGCTTTACGGAATGCCAATGAAGACTGTAACAAATAACTGTTCGTTGAATAACCACTATTGGGACGAGGATACTCATTGCTAGGATTCTCAGGTGTCCAATAATTTACAGGTGCGCTATTTTCCAACGCACTTGGCTTGTATAACTGAGTATAGGCATCTTTTACATATTGTCCGATACGACCATAAATAAAGAACATTAAATCAAAATTCTTATAGGTGATATTATTAGTTATACCAAACGTATACTTAGGAACTCTTGAAAAAATAACCCGGTCATCCGTAGAGAAAACGCCTTCACCTTCAGAACCTTTAGGTGACATATCTGCCACTTTAATATCCCCTGGCTTAAATCCTCCAAAAGCTTTGGCCTGAGCTTCCTCACCTAATTGCCAGATACCAATCTTTTTATAATCATAAAAAAACTTGAGTAGGAGAGCCAACAAACCAAAGATTACCTTCATCACGCGTTACACCACTATTTAAAGCTTTAATTTTTTCACGATTCAAACTATATGTCCAATCCGTATTCCAACTAAAATTTTTATTTTGAAACCAAATTGTATTCAATGTCACTTCAATACCTTTATTTTCTGTTTTACCTATATTCTGCATAACAGATGCATATCCAGTAGAACTAGGCAATAAACTTGGAAGTAACAAATCCGAGGTTTGTGAAATATAAGTATCAATTGTACCAGATATGCGATTTCTTAAAATTGAGAAATCCAGTCCAAGATTCCATGTCGATGTTTTTTCCCAAGTCAAATCTTTATTTGCAATCTCGCTAGGATAATATCCATAAACACTACTACCAAATGTATATACTGATTTTTTAAGTCCTCCTAAAGTAGCATAAGCATCAATTGCACTGTTACCAGCAACTCCCCAACTTAAACGTAATTTCAAATTACTAAAAATATCTTGATCAGCCATAAAGCCTTCTTCTGAAATACGCCACGCAGCGGATGCTGACGGGAAATACCCACTTGTGCCCTTCGCCAAAACGGAAGATCCATCAGCACGCAAAGAAGCTTGGAATAAATAACGTTCATTAAACTTATAATTCAATCGTCCAAAGAAAGAAACCATTTGCGTCTCAATCAATTGACTGGCATTTTCTTTTGAATCAGCATTTGCTCCCAGATCGTGGAATGAAGTCAGAGCAGAAGCTTGGTTAGCTCCACTAGCCAAAACCTTTTCATATCCATAAGCAGTGGTACTACTACCAATCATTGCAGTTAGTCCATGTTTCCCAAATGTTTTGGAGTAATTCAGTATATTCTCCCAAGTATAACGCCAATCGTTATCCGCCTGAACAGAAGAGGTAGATTTTACACCAAGATTAGCTACTGTATTTTTATCTTTATAAATACCTTCCCGACTATCTGTAACATCAATGCCAATAGTGGATTTAAAGAAAAAATCTTTCAGAATATTCACATTCAAATACCCCGAAGCAAACATACGTTTCGTACGAATATTATCCTCGTAAGCACCCGGCTGCTCATCACATAAAGGACTGAATGCAGAACTATTTCCAGGAGCAGGGTTTAATATAAAATTACCATTATCATCATAAGCTCTGCCTATACATGGTATTTTGTTAGCCAAATTCAATGGATTCTGTCTCTTATCCTGATCTTTAAAAGTATATGAAACATTCACACCCACATTGAAAATTTTATTTATCTTATGATCAAGACTAATACGACCATTATAACGTTTCAATACATCATTTTTCAACAATCCTTTATCATCTTGAAAACCAAATGATAATGAATAAGATGTTTTCTCCGTACCACCAGACATACTGATTTCATAATTTTGGGTAATACCGGTACCCAACAATAAATCCTGCCAATCAACCCAATAACCTTTTTCCAAATACTCCAATTCTTCTGCATTGAAAATCAAAGCATCATCCATATATTGATCCGGCGCTGCTGAATTAGTAGTTCTATAGGCCTCTCTCTTTAATTGAGCATATTCTTCTCCATTCATCATACGAGGGTATTTAGCCTTATTTTTAATAGAAACATAAGCATTAAAATCGATTTTCGTCTTTTGTCCCTTGGCTCCGGATTTTGTTGTAATAATAATTACACCATTAGCTCCTTTCGTTCCATAAATAGCTGTAGATGAGATATCTTTCAAGACTTCAATAGACTCAATATCAGTAGGATTAATATCAACAAATGATCCGTAATCTATACCATCGACCAATACTAACGGATTATTGTCAGCTTTAAGAGAACGATTACCACGCATGGTTAATGAAATAGAGGCTCCGGGCTGCCCGCTAGATTGTGTTATATCCAATCCCGCTACTTTACCTTGCAAAGATTTCAACGCATTGGTAGTAGGAGTAGATGTAATATCCGCTGGTTTTATAGAAGATATAGAACCAGTCAAATCACTCTTCTTTTGAACACCATATCCAACCACTACCACTTCATCCAAAGATTGAGTATCATCTTTCATCACAATGTTTATGACAGACTGTTTCCCGACTTTTATCTCCTGAGTAAGATAGCCAATATAGGTCACCATTAATACATCATTCTCGTTTACATCAGCAAGAGAATAATTACCTTCAAAATCAGTAATGGCACCATTAGTCGTTCCTTTTACCAATACATTTACTCCAATCATAGGCTCACCTGCATTATCTACTATTTTTCCTTTTATCATAGTAGTCTGTCGTGTTTCATCCAAACCGATACTTTTATGAGTAGTTGAAATTAAAATATGATCTCCATCAACTTGATACGTCATATTGGTACCTTGAAAGATTTTATTCAGAATAGCATTTATATTTCCATTCTCTATCTTTATACTTACTTTGTGTTTAGTATTCACCTTATCATTTAACACAAAAAGATAAGATGACTGGCTCTCAATCAAGTGTATCACTTGTTCCAAACTTTCATTCTTACATGAAATAGTGATACCTTCGCTCCGATCTGATGCTTGTACGTACACTGAACTAAATGACACACATAATAGCAACAAGACTGTTTTCAGTAATCTCACAATAGACCACCGACTTATTGGCCTATCACATACGTTTAAATAAGTTGTTTCCATGTTATTAGATTTTAGTTTTAAAAAAAATATAGTTGTGTTTTATGTATTTGAATCTCTATTTGATATAAATAATTTGTTTGTCCTCATCCTGCTCTATAGTAAAAGGAGCATCTTTCTGCAATAACCTTAACGCATTAATAACCCCTCTACTTTGTCTAAATTTTCCTGTATATTTATAATGTTCCACCTCTTTATTTTGAACAACAATGCTATCTCCAAAATATTTAGTAAAAGTTTTCATGATGTCCTTAAATTTTGCGCTTTTTATACAAATTAATCCCTCACGCCATCGGTACTGGTCATAATCGTGGATGGTTTCCAAATGAATTTTTCCATTTTTATGATAACATACCATTTGATCAGGTTTCAAATAAATATTGTTACCTTTTACTCTGACACGAACTTTGCCTTCAAACAAAGAAGTCTTAAATACATCAGCGTTAGAATAAGCTTCCAAATTAAAATGAGTACCGAGTACTTTGATTTCTCCTTTTGAAGTATGTACATAAAATGGCTTATTTTTATTGGCCGATACTTCAAAATAAGCTTCTCCATCCAACTTTACTTTACGATTATTTGTTGCAAAAACAGAAGGATAACTAAATTTCGTATTAGAATTAAGGCACACAAACGTACTATCGGGTAAAATTATGTTTATTCTTTGACCGGCAGGAACAAGTATGGTTTGTAATACCTCTGATTTTTTCACCAATTCCTGATACTTATAAATAGTAACAGACACAACAACCAAAAGAACAACCGCAGCTATCTTTACGGTATAATTAATTAGCTTATATAACAACGGGGCATTTTCTTTTTGAGACAGTTCCTTTTTATCTACCAACAAAATACCTGCATCAAATATTTTCTTTTCACGACATAATGTCTCATAATTATCCGGTGAACTTTCAGCCCATCGTTTAATAGCTTCTTTCTGCTTGTCAGATGCTTTGCCTGCAAAAAAATGATACAACGATAATAAATTCATTTTCTTTCCATTATTTACTCTATAAGCACATGAGAATGGAAATACCCTAAACGAAAAACAAAAAAAAATTTGCTAAATTAGATAAATCAAAAAAAGAAAGATAGTCTTTGAGGACAGCACGTAGAGCTTTTAATGCCTTACTTATATGATATTCAACGGTTTTTTGATTCACAAATAACTTTTTAGCTATTTCAGGGTAGGATATATCTTCATATCTGTTCATAAAAAAAATCTGTCGAGTTTTTGATGGCAATTTTTCAAGCGTATGATTTACAATCTCTTGCACCTCATTAGTATACAATTCACAAGGATCACATGCCGATAATGCTGATATCTTAAAATCCAATTCCCATAAAGCAAGTTCAGACAAAGAATTATTCTTTTCATAATGAAAGCGTTCCTGTCTTAAATAGTTCAAGCATTTATGCTTTATAGCCGTTAAAAGATAACTTAATATATTCTCATCGTTCTTTATATCTCTTCGATGTTCCCAATAATAAGCTAAAGTGTCCATCACAATATCTTCAGCTATAGAAATATCGGGAATATAAGTTGCGCAAAACGAATAAACCGTAACCTGTAATCAGTATATAATTTATTAAAAGTTTCTGTTTCCAACTTTAATAGATCATCCATATCTGTTTCCGGTATTTAATTAGATACCTCAATATTCGATGCGCAAACTTATCTCCACTAATTATTACTTCGTCCCATTTATACAACTATCCGGCACCCAGCCTTTCAAAACAAAAGCAGGGTTCCGATAATTGTTAATCAGCTCTGTATCTTTATCTTTTGTCAGCTGGCGGGAATATGGATGACGTTTGGATACATCAACCGGATTTCCTGTCACCATATCACAAGTATTATACTCGTACATTTTAGCAGTCTTCGCTCCAATAGAACTCCAGCCTTCAGGAATTATATTTTTCACTTTACAATCTATCAAGACAAACTCTGCATCAGGATAGGCCGAACCGTGGTTACTTTTAGTACGTCCGTAATCCGCCTGTTTACCATCCTCCGTAGAAAAAAGTGCATTCAACAAACACATTACCATGATTGCCCGCCGTATTTCTTACCCATGAGAAAGGGCCGCCACCATTACGGAAATTACTTTTATAAGCAAACAAGCTGCCACGTCCTAAAATAGTATCACCACCACCATCCAACTCACAAGATTCCATATAGTATTGTTCCATTCGCCTGCAATGCATCTCCTGACCTATAATATGTACACGGTATAAAGCAATCCTTTCTCCATTAATCAACAACCCTTCTGCCTGACCTTTTAAATCTGTAGCAATGGTCATATCCTCAATGACTATATCCTTGCAATTATCAAGCATGAAAGCCGCCCGACGGGAAGGAAATGTACCGGGCCACTCATTGGTTTTCACAGTCAGCGGATGAGGATTAAAGACTTCATTATTTGCATAATGTACTTTAGTATCGGCCATTCCTGCTCCTTTAATTTTAACATGCCATTTATTTCTTGTATAGACCAATTCTTCATAATCACCGGGATTAACTAAAATCACAGTCTGTTGTTCATTAAAATCAGGAATTAAAATCCAAGGCTCCCTGAACTGTATTAAAGTCTTCCTTTTCCTGCAACATCCACAATCAATGTATCTGAAAGTTCCGGCATGTCAGATTTAGTAGTGAAAACCCACTCATCTTCTTTAGTGACTCCTTCGAAAACTGCCATCAGCTAAATTTAACACACCATTATCTATAGTCACATAGTAAGTATGCCCATATTCCAGCATATTATTGTGTAGATAAATAGTAGCTATAGAATCACGCACGATGACGGGATAAAAATGAAAGGCATCCGTAAATCCCCCTATAATAGTAAGCTGGTACACAGGAGGAGTAGGTTCCGCCGTTCCCGAAGGAGTACCCGGACGAGTATCTTTATTGGTAGGCATAACGGTACGAGTATAGTCATAAGGCACTTTTGTATAATCACATTCCGGACCATACGTACGGCTCTCCGTAGGACCAGGTGGGATACTCAAATCCAAACTGTCCACCACTTGGTCAGTAACTGCGTCATAAACCCGTATCATACCGGAATCTCCAAGGACAGGAGTCTCGGAAAAAGTAAGAACCAAATGAGTGTCCGGATTGACATCTTCCGAACCGGAAGCAGGAAAAAGTGTTGCATTGACCTGCCCTGTCTGATTACACGCCATTATAAAAGGAACTGCGGCAATCATACCTAAAAACGATTTTAATGTAACCATAGATTCATCAGTATTAAATTCAAGTTTTAATCACTCTATTCCCATTCCACCTTCATATAGTGCAGCATCGTTGTACTTTCACCACAACTGCCCGTATGCTGGATACCGGTGCCCCCAAAAAGTGTTCGAGGCTATATCCGCCTCCAAATCTACCGAAAGTTTCAAGTTCGGATCTGTTACAGGCGCCGGAAGCGGAGTTGTTGTTGAAGCGTGTGCCGTCAATTTTCCTCCTTTAGCAGTCAATGTCAGAGTACAATTTGTACGATAGCAGGTAGAAGACACCGGTTGACTGATGGCCTCAGCCACCCCGTTCTCATATTTCATCAAAATAAAATCAACCGCATTACTATACTTGGTCGTACGAATGATACGCAATGCATATCCCGTTAAAGTACGGGTATCAAACTTGATATACAAATCCAAATACTGTCCTGTTGCACTACCAAAACCTTGTCCTGCTGTTTTACTGGCATCCACATTCAAGGTTATTGCCATATCTCCATAGCTGCCATCCAATGGAGTATACAGCAAACGGGCTCCTTTCTGATCTTGCAACAAACCGGTTCCGTGAGAACCATTCATTCCCGGCCCATAAATCCAATAATCCTTATCCGGAACTACCTGCCAATCGTATGCTGCCGTATCCAAAGGCTTATATCCACCAATCGTCCAAAATCCCGGTAAAAGTTGTGGTTGATTCTTACATGGAAAGTTCTGAAAATCCGTTTCAAATATATGAGCAATATTCACTTGTCCTTTCTTTATCGGAGAGTTGGAAACAACAATCTGTTCTTTCCCCGGCACACAACGCAAGTGCTTGGAGCAACCGCTGCCATCAGATAATAACCGACATCTTCTTTTACCAACGTATAGGAGTATTCCGGTTCATTCAAGCGAGATACAGAAACCGGAAGTCTATTGCTCCATTTTTGTCTGTACATCTATACCAAGTTATCAATGATTCATCTTTACGCCCATTCAATTCTAAAGCATAACTGACAGTAGCTACTCCTTTAGTGATATTCATCTTTGGAGTTTTCGTAAACGAAGGAGCCGGCACATAATCGGGAGCAACCGTAAGCTCTGTCGCACATTCCAAACCATCTTCTGTATAGGCTATCACAGTGAAATGCTTTGTTTCATCCTCCACATTAGTTGCCTCGACAACACATTCATAACCCTCGGAAGTGGATAATTTCACCTCCTTTTCGTAACCTTGTTGTACTTTCACTTCACGGGAACATTATTCAGTACATAGTTACAATGCCTTTTTACTGTTGCAGTCAATCTGACCGTCCGGCCACCTGTTTGGATGGAGCCGTTAAGGGCTCTACAGAAAGACAAGAGGGCATCCGAGTATAATCCTTCCATCTCGCTTACCTATAGCAATAACACGGTCTTTCACCCGAAGAGGATCCCAGTCATCCTCTCCTCTCAATAAATTGTAAGTATTATAAACTACCTCTTCATTCTCTTCCAGCCGGAAAGCTTTCAGTTGATTCAACTGATCCATGCAAACCGTATTATAAGGCTTGTCAGCCCCTATTACATAAGGTTGCCCGTTCAGCTTCACATTATATTGATAACAACGCAACCAATCTGTAGGATCATGTGTCCAGCCCGCATAAACCGGCTTCTTCGAATGATAACGGCAATCAACAATACTTAACGGCCCGACCGACTTACAAAAATATTGCCGGTCTTCCTCATGACACACATAAAAGTCACAGTTCAAAAATACAGCTCCGCCCATATCACTTCTCCAAAAAGGTTTCTGACCATAAAAATGAAGTGTACAATCCAGATAAACCCCTGTTCCGGTCAATGCGTCATCCGTACTTTCCATGTGGCATTTATTAAAAAAGTATCCGCTTGGCGCCATTCAACGGATTCATATTCAAGCGGCTGATGAAATGTACATTATCCGCCACAATCTTGTCGCCATGACAATAAGCAACGTGTGCCTGAGTGATGGCAGACATTCTTTTCTTCCTGCTTAATTCCTTCTTCAGAGGATATTCCAAATCGACATTACAGAAATTCCCCATGGTCAAGTCCTTTACCAACAGACCGTCTCCCCAAAAATCAAACATGGTGAAATTACCGACAGCCCCCTGTGTCTGTCCACGCTGGATGCCAGGACTGTATTTTCAGGATGAGTATTCAATCCGATAATATGGAGATAAGGGCATTTAACAACCAAGCCGAACGGTTCACGTCCGTCTTTACCAACACGAATAGCAGGGTCATCCGGATCATCAATCCAATAAACGTATGGAGCCAGATAGACTTTCATTGGTTCCGCTTCCGTACCAGCTGAGAAATTAGCGGCAGCTTTATTGAAACTATTAAAAACATAAGGATTATCCGCCACTTCTCTATCGGACAACTGCCCATCAACAAAAAATGTTTTCGGACCTAAAATAATTTCTTTATCTGCATAACGAAGGCAGTTCCCTTTAAATTCTATAGGTTGCGAAGGATCTAACGAACTATAATGATCAATACTTTGTGCTTTTAACAGATGTCCCCATACAAGCCAGCACAAGGCAAAAGCGAGAAAATGTAAATGTTTCATTTTGTATAGATTAAGATTTGTTCTATTACAAAATTAAACGAGAAACAGAGGACAGAAAGGTAAAAATTGGTCTATTATGTGCAAATTTTGAATAATGTGCTAATTGCCAATTGCTAATAGGCCAATTGACATGTAAACATAGCGGAACCAAACGGCAATTAGCATATTAACAAACTAACACATTCATAAATTATTCTACTTCAGTTATCCTTAGCAGCAGATAAGGACTTGCAGGCAGTCTTACTCTTCCTTGATTTTTATCATACACCCTATCCTTTACAGGAGCAGTCGTTTCAAAAACGACAGGCCATTCGGCTATCGTCATGTTCCAAGTATCAATGACTTCCACTTTAAAACGTACTCCTTCTTTCAAACGTGGATAAAAAGCGTTTTTTACCGGTAAATCAAATGCCCATTCCGGTTTTATTTCCTTGCCCAGATAAATCATATAATAATTTTCTCCGGCAGTCGAAGTATAAGGGTCCCAACTGCTATCACATAAATGTAGAGGATTAGGGAGTGCATCCAAAATCTGTCTTGTAAAGCCAATGCGCTTCCAGGATTCCCCTTGAAAAGTTCCTCCCACAGCCAAAAAGTCACGAGAATAATCTTTAGGATCATCCATATAACATTCTCCATGAGTCACGTAAGTCCCCACAATCAGTCCTTGCCACAAGCGATAAAGGTATTCCTGACCGCTCAAGCTTCCCCATCGGTTATCCATATTGCCTCATAACATACCTCATCAAAAATAATCGGTTTTCTTATAAATGTTCTTCACCCGTAGCCGCTCTTCCAAACCCCTCCACAGGTGCCTGGTCCTGTATACTGGCATGAGTGTATTCAGGTTCCCAATATTTATAATACTTAGCTGTATAAGTATGAATGGAGCATAAATGGGAATAAGGATCATTCTCTACTACCGTATGTGTAAAAATATCCCAATATTCCAGTTTTAATTCTCTCAAAAAGTCATATTCATTGGCCAATGACCACCAAATATTGCGAAATGAACTCATACGGGCTGTCAGATACTTCAAGTATCGGACACTAGCTTCCAAAGGCATTCTGTCAAATCCCCAACGGCCACCATCATAAGGGTGGAAAAGAATCAAATCAGCCTCTACTCCTATTCCGGCCAATTTATCCACACATGCTTCCACATGAGCAAAATAAGCAGGATTGAAGCGGGTGAAATCCCATTCATACACAGGTTTTCCCTTTTCATCCTTTGTTATCTTCTTTATCTCAAAAGGAAACATGGAGGGTTCAGGATAATCCGGATCAAAGTTTTGCACAAAAAACAGCATTCTGATTTTATTGAACTTGGATAGCTCCAATGATTTCACTGTCTGATCAGGCTGGTTACCTGCCACATGCATCCAATCATAAGAAGTAGTTCCAACTGGATAATAACGCGTTCCGTCAGCATATTTAAAATTATAAGTTCCATCCACTTTAACTGGACCATGATTTCCTTTACCCGGAGCAATACATTCTATCCGCCCTTTCACCTCATTCAGCACGGGAATCTCACTCTGCGTCACGTACGACCATACTCCCTGGCTCACAGGCATAAAGCGAATTTTGAAGGTATCATTTCCGTCATAGAATCCACGTACAGTCAATGTAGTATCCGGTCCGCTAAACGTTGCCGTAAGCTCAATATCAAAAGGGTTCCCCTTTACTTTGGCAGGCAGAGAGATTTCATAACGTCCCCAACACTCCACCTTATCTTGGGCAAATCCACCGGAAATTCCAAAAAGCAATAACAATAAAAAAGAGCAGCAATATTTCATAAGCAATTCAATCATTAAATTCCAGTTAAACAACGCATCAATCAAAATTTCTCAAAACAAAATCTGTTACTTCCACCTGCCCGTCACCACCGGCAAAAATACCTGGGCGGACAAACAAGAAACCATATACCGTATTATGATGTACTCCCGATATCTCAAATCCCCATGGATACTTATGCCATTTTTTACCATCGGCACTGTACCAGGCCGACAATACATTAGCATCATTCCGCAAACGTAACCACATCTTTCCACATTGGTTTGCTTGAGGTAATTTTGATTCCGTACGACTTACTTGTCCACGCCGATAACGAAGCATCTGCTTATGATTAAAACCAAATCCAAAATGATAATTCTCATCATAATAAGCCACCAATCCGGCAGATGTATTTTCACCTTTCAGTTCAAAACAAGCCTCCACTTCATATTTATGAGCACTGGTGCGTGCTAATAAGGGAGATCCTTCTTTTGGAGTATTTCCCTTTGCCTCTATACTGATTTTATCAGAAGTAATCCGGAACCGATCATTTAAGTTATGTTCCCGGCACGTCTGCCATACAAAATCTTCTATACCAGATAATTTCAAACGTTCCGGTGCAGGTAAAGAAATGGCTCCTTCTTTCAAATGTAACCATCCATCTTCTTTTTGTACCAGTTCATGTAAAAGGGTCTGACGCCCCAATGTCTGGAATCCGTTTTCATAAGCATGGAAAATCATAAATAACCGCCCATCTTCCGTATCAACAATAGAGCCATGCCCTTTACTCCACCATTTTTCATTACGGGATTCCGTACGAAGAAGCGGATTGAAAGGAGCATTCTCCCAAGGGCCCATTATATTTTTACTACGTGCCTGTACTACCATGTGACTGGTGGGAGGACCTGCCGTCCCCCCTTCGGCCGCAAATAAATAATAGTACTCTCCTACTTTTTTCACATTCAGACCTTCCATGGAACTCCTTCTATATCCCATTCCTCCGGTATTTCCCATTCCTTATAAATTCTGACCGGTTCTCCTGTAATAGAGCATCCGTCATCCGACAACGGATATAAAGCACCGGAACTGAGCAACAGATAACGTTTTCCATCCTCACTAACCACATGCTCCGGATCAATACCTCCTATTTTCAAATCTATCGGAGTGCTCCACGGACCTTCCGGACTATCAGCCAAGTTACCATATTGGTCTTTCTCCCTTTTCCATTCAAGGTCGGGAAATAGATATAAAACGATTGTTATGAACCACAATATCCGGAGCCCAGATATCTCCTGTAAAAGTAGTCAAAGCTGTGGAACACGGAGTCCAGTTTACTAAATCATCCGATTTGTAAACTACCAGTCCCGGGGTATAAACAAAGGAAGAATGAACCAGATAATAAGATTTTCCATAACGGACAATAGAAGGGTCTGAATTATCCCCCTCAAGAATGCGTACTGTAGTCTGATCCTCATTCAAAGGGTCTTGGGACTGCCCCCATAAAGGAAGCGTCCCAAAGGCCAATAAAAATGTGCAAATAGATAAAATGTTTTTCATATATACTCTTTATTCTTGTGCCAAGCCATATCCGTTCGTTATTTTGCCTTTAGACTTGCTCAGCGTTTCAAATGGAATAGGCCAATAATATCGTGGAGGACATTACCTTCTTTTACTCCCGGCAACAAATTGCTATTTGTATAATGATCAGCATATTTCACCAATGTCACTCCCCAATCATCCTGTGTATAACCCTCGTCAAGCAATCTCTTTGCTTCAGCACCATCGGGATCTATATAATTAAACAGCCCCTCAATAGCCAGATTATGGTCTGTCCCAGTAACTTTTACCGGAGTAGTGCTATAATCATATTGACCTCTCCATCCCGGATACAGAGCCGGATTCGACTCATCTGGATCAAAAGTCAGCGGTGAACTTAAATACACTTTCTAGTATATACATAATTCGAAATCACATTACCATTAGCAAATTCATGATATCCTTTTGTTTGCAAATCATTAACCATCTCCGTCATTTCTGCACGAACAGCTAAAGCTTTTTCCACAAACTTACCAGAACGAATCAAATCCCAGCGACGAGTCCCTTCACCTAGAAGTTCTAATTTGCGTTCTTGCAAAATAGCTTCCTTCAAAGCCTCACCTGAAGCTGAAATAGCATGTTCAGAATTCCCAAATGCACGTTGACGGATTTGGTTAAGTAATTGGATTGCTTCTCCTTCCGCTCCCAATTCCGCTTTGACCTCCGCTTGCATCAAAATAAGATCAGCAAGCCTCAACACCGGCCAATTCATTCCCGAAGTACGTTGAGATGTAGTATAAGGAGGATTCATACGATTCTCATCCCATTTATTAATAGCAATTCCCCCATCCAACTTGCTACCCGGAGTAAAAGACAACAGAGCTTCATTGCCATCACCTTTACTACCAGTAACAGTCACACTAGCATCTCTACGCATATCACCTGCTTCAAACTCACCATAATAGAAAGAGGGAATAATACGTAACGCCCCAAACGACTTGCAAGGCGCAGCCTGATTACTACCACCACTGGACGGACGTCCAAAAGCATAAGAATATTCACTGGTAGTAGTCTGCCCACTTTGTCCCCCTTGTATATTACCTACTTCAAAAATAGATTCTGGACTCAGAGCCAGATCATGAGTATATTGAAAATGACGCTGAAACGGGTTATTCGCATAACTCCGGTCATCAACCGTAACTAAAGCAGCCGTCCCTTTATTATTCAAAGCAGCCTGAAAATACTTCTCGGCAATCTTATAATAATCTAGATAATCATTGCGCCGAGCATAGACACATCCTAGTTCTTCTTTTCCTTTTGTCGTAAACTGTACGTCACCATACAAACCGGGCACATCTGTACGAATTGTCTGATATCCACCGGAATAAAGAGCTATCTGTCCTAACAACGCGTCAGCAAACCCCTTGGAAAAACGTTCAGCAGTAATGCCACCTTCTCCCAGTGGATACATCAATGCTTCTGCCTCCTTCAATATCTCAATAAGATTATCATAAATTTCAAAACGGGAAGTCAATGAATAATCTTCCACATTGTTATTTTCATATCCATAAGGTACATCACCATAATGTTTTACCAAATCGAAATAGCAGAAAGCCTTCATTGTTAAAGCCTCACCATAAAGTTGAGTCCAATCATTTACTTTTCCTGCTGCCACAGCATCTTGAAATGCAGGTTTATCAGCTACCAATTCCGCTACCTTAGATGCACGTGCAATCGTAGTATAAAGCCCGTTGAAGCCTGAACCACCAGCATTTACACTTAACAATTCCGGTAATAGTCTAGCGTTGGCATTATTTAAAGAGCCTATTTCCGGATATATTTCAGAGTCTGAGCCAATGGGATCATTCCAACGATAAGCTCCCATAATACAATTCTGCCGATAATTAGCATAACACCAAGACAGGATTTTAAAAGTTTCGGAAGTAGAAGAGGTTACAAACTCATCTCCAGTGTTCTCCGGTGAAGAAGTATTCAGATAATCACTACATTGAGCAAAGGAACAGCATAGTGCCAATGCAGATATATATGTTGCTAATTTATTCATAATAATTAATTTAATGATTTGTTTTTTTGATTAGAAAGCAAGATTTAAACCAACCACAAACGAACGTGCTCTAGGATAAGTACCCCAGTCCAATCCTACTGTAGGGTATTTCGCCTTATTCTGAGAGGTATTAGCACTAACTTCAGGATCCAGACCTGAGTAACCGGTTAAGGTAAACAAATTATAGATTGTTCCATAAATACGCAATTTACTCAAACCAGCCTTATGCAAAACCTTATCGGGCAATGAATACCCCAATGTCAACGTGTTCAGACGCAAATAAGAACCATCTTCAATAGCAATACTGGAAGTAACCCCATTTTCACTATAAGGTAATGGTAAATTAGCATTTACATTAGCTGCATTTAATTGCTCAGGAGTAGTGAGACGAACTAATTTCCCATCTACCACGTCATAAATCTTATAGGAGTCTTTCATAAAACCAAGTTTATTCTCATATACTCCCTTTTCTTTTGCGCCGTACAAGGAAGCGATTTTATTCACATTATACACATCATTACCATAACTCCAATTAAAATACAATCCTAAATCAAAATTTTTATAAGTTGTATTGATATTGAAACCACCTGTATGAACAGGATTCATATCACCAATAATGGTAACATCTTTCTCATCAATGCTGCCACTATTATCCATATCCCTAAATTTCGGAAGACCCGGATAGGCATTTTGTCCGGACGGACGGTCCACCCCATGTACAGGATTAATAAAAGAACCTAAATCTGCCACGCCCTCTTTCAATATATATTGTCCGTTTACATAATTAAAGTCATCTGTAGTATAAAAGCCATCATATATAAAACCTCTGACCATACCACAGGTTTGCCTTCCTGTAAAATATAATCCTCACCCGGGAAACTGCTACTACCACACCAACTAGAGCCATATAAACCTGTTACATTTTCTGCCAACTTATCGACCTTACCCTTATTGAAATTTATATTCATACCAGCCGTAATATTCCAATCTTTATTTTCAAAAATCACACCTGACAAAGAAAACTCAATTCCCTTATTACTAGTCTGACCAATGTTATCATACGTAGATGTGAATCCGGTAATCCCCGGAAGCGAAGTCAACATCAGCAAATCCTTTGTTGTATTCCAATATAAATCCAAAGATCCCCACAAACGGTTCTTTAAAAATCCGAAATCGAAACCAAAATTACGTGTAATAGTTGTTTCCCATTTTAGATTTTTATTTGCCATTTGTTCCGTTGAAAGGTCATAAGAAGATGAATACTGGTTATTTAGTATATATTGATATCGTAAATCTGTTTCAGAAGTCCACGTTTGTGACCATAAATCTGAGCTGATACCATCATTACCTACCGTACCATAAGACAAACGGACTTTCAAGTTATCTAACCAGTCTTTCGTCCCTTCCATGAAAGTTTCTTCAGAAAGGCGCCATCCAAAAGCCGCAGCAGGAAAATATCCCCAACGGTGTTCGGGGGAAAACTTAGAAGAGCCATCGGCACGGAATGTCACAGTAAACAAATAACGATCCATCAATGTATAATTAGCACGACCAAAGAATGAGAGAATACGTCCGGGAATATCTACTCCAGAAGAAAATTTACTTGTTCCATGATCTGCATCATATTGGTTAATCATGGCAAATGCATTATCCTTTGTAAAATTAGAGGGAAAGTGACTAGCTGAAATTGACATTTTACTACCTCCGGAGTCTGTAACTTCATGTCCCAACAGAATATTCAAACGATGCTGTTTAGGTAAAAAATTGAAGTCGTAACTGTATTGTATTCGTCCAACGCAGTCCCCAACTATCACGCTTTGTATATTCCACATTTCCCGCATATAGTTTGGCTCCTGTTTCGTCATCCAAATAATTATTATAAATAGCTCCCCCCCAAATCTTATCTTGTTCCCATGATTGGTTTAAAGTAAAGTCAGTATGATAAGCAAAGCCATCAAACAATCTCCAATTTAAAGATAAAGTACCACGAAGTCTTTGTTTAATATATAGTGGATCATAATCTCCGATACGAGCCACAGGACTATAAGTATCCCAGGTAGACTGACGACCATACATCTCCATATTCCCTTCACGCAAAGCATTCAAGTCCCCCAAAATATCACGAGTAGCAATCGGACGAAAACGATAAGAAGATGAAAGCAATGAGCCGGAACCATTAGTTGTTCCTTCATCTCCCATAGTACGCATATCACTATAACGAGTATCCAGATTAATATCTAAATTATCACGTAATTTCTGATTAATCTTCAACGAAACACCTCCACGCTTTGCATAAGAGTTAAGTTTCATACCTTGCTCATCCATATAGTTCATCGCAAACAAGACTTTTGTTTTTTCAGTACCTCCACTAACAGACAAATCATGATTATGGGATACAGAACTATTATACACATCTTTTTGGATATTATAATTCTTGGTGTTACGATAGCTTTCTATACCCTCTGTATTACTACCCAAATAATCACCAATACCATATAATTTTTCAAATGGCAAACGATATGCATCGCCACTGGCGGCGGCATTTCCCCAAACAAATGACAAATAATCATAAGGATCTAATGTTTCCAAGTATTTAGTCGGAGTATTGAATTTAACATAGCCATTATAAGAAACCGAAACCTTTCCTTCTTTCGCTCCCTTTGTAGTCACAAGAATTACACCATTGGCACCACGCGCACCATAGATAGCTGTAGAAGAAGCATCTTTCAGCACATCAATACTTTCCACTTGATCAGACGGAATATCATTTAAAGAATTCACAGTTACACCATCTACTAAAATCAAAGGTTCATTACTTTGCGAAATGGAACCTCCTCCTCGCACACGAATAGAAATTGCCGCATCAGGACGTCCATCTTGTGAGGTAATGTTCACACCAGGAAGTTTACCTTGCATAGCCTGTGCTACATTAGAAACAGGCATAACAGACACGGTTTTACCACTAACAGAAGCAACAGAACCAGTCAAGTCCTTACGTTTAATAGTCTGATAACCAATTACTACCACTTCATCAAGCACCTCATTATCACTCTCCATCTTAATGGCAAACGTATTTTGGCTACCGACTTTTACATTTTGAGTCTTGTATCCGATATAGGAACTACCAATGTAGCGTTTGCGGGAACTTCCAATGTAAATTTACCATCCAAATCTGTAACTGCCCCTGTAGTAGTCCCTTGAACTAAAACCGACACCCCAATCATAGGTTCACCTGTTTCATCAATAATGGTTCCGGTTATAGTCTTTGTCTGGCTAACAATTTGAGTATCATAGTTTTTCTCACCAACAGAAATCTCAGCCATCACCGGTATAACACTTATAGACATTGCGGCCGACAATCCCCAAATAAGAAAAGAACGGCTGGCTTTGCAACCGTATGCGCTTGCAAACAAACGCCTTGTTTTCTGAACATTTTCCATACTTTCCTGGGTTAACAAATAATTATTTTAGATTTAATAATTCTTTTTGTGTTCTCTTTAAGCGTGCGCCATAATCATAATATCTTAAATCACACATTGCAAAAGTAGAAATATTTTCGGAAAACAAAAATCATTTTGCATTATTTTACTTTATTTTATTTCGATTGCTTTCATTTACAACAAACAATACAACTAGAAAACGAAAGTAAGACAATACAAAGTATTGGATATATGCATTCTACGCCCTTTAGTCAGACAAAGATTGAGGAGATATAATACTTTCGTTTCCTTTCAACCAAGCTAAATTAAATTTATAATAGAAGCGACTTGTTATCAAATGGATCATATTATCGGGTGTTTGTGTTCCAGCCAAATAACCACGAGGTTCGGCATGACCCTCATCCATTTCAAAAAAACTGAGTCCAAGCTCCACCATTAAGAAAACGATAAGTACCGTCAGTCAACAAAACGTTTTACAGGCCAAGTCTTACCTTCATCGTATGACAAAGCAGCATACATGCCATATCCTTTAAAAGACTTTCCTGACTTATCAGTAAACATCATACCACGCTCCTCCTTCGGAGTACGATAAGGATGCTCAGTAAAAGATATCAGTAAAATAGGACCTTCATTCAAACGCATCAATACCAGCCGTTGTCCTCCATCAATGGGGGGAAATTCCGAAGCGGAATAATGCCAAGTCTTACCCATATCATCAGACACACTCATGGGCATACGTAGATGTCCTTCTTTATCACGAATACTATTATTACGCCCCAATGCCATCAATCTGCCATCCTTCAATTGCACCACTCCGGCATGGATTCCAGCGATAGTGGTACCTGTACCCCCTTCTTTAAAATCAGGCAAAGATGCTCCATCCCATGGATCCGTCCAAGTTTTTCCTTTATCCTTACTGATATGAACAGCCGCCCCGTCTCTTCCACCTGGTCCGGCATCACAAGCCTGAACAAACCAGCCTTCCTTTGTAATAGAGGTTCCGGCTATCACTTGATGGCGTCTCGTATGTTCTGGAGCAATAATACGAGGTTTACTCCAAGTTTGTCCATTATCTGTACTTGTACGCAAAGTCATCATCAAATTCTGCCAATGTCCGGCCGCCTCCACTCCATTAATATGATAAAGAGTCCCTTGATGGTCATTCAATAATGCAGTTCCGGTCAAGTTACGATCAGCTATCTGATAAAACATACGGGGCTTCTCCCATTCACTACTTCCGGCACGCAAACGCGAAGAGAGCACCACCATCTCACGCCCTTTTTCTTCATTGGTAGAAAACCACACAGCTAACAAATCTCCATTATCACACCAAGTCAATGCCGGCTGATGATTATGTTTGAAAAAAGGCGTTCCACTATGCGCATCCGGTTCATGCACATAAACCAAAGGAGCAGTGAAGACAGGTTCCGTGATATATTGAGAGGCCCAATCCCATTTTATCTGAGACACAACATACTCATCTTTTGGCTGAGAAAGCGGAGCGGTCTGCGGATACTCTGCCTGTACCACCCGAAAGCCCGTCATTGCATGTTTATCCTCTGGCAACATAGCCATACGGTTTGCCGAACGGAGATATTTCACCGGTGTATTATGACTACCTCCTCTGGTCACACGTGCTATACCGTCCGAATAGCCGACAGGATCAGTCTGTTCCTTGTCTATATATGGTCCATACCAGTCCAAACACCACTCCTCCACATTTCCACACATATCATATAGACCCAGTCGTTGGAGGAGTTTGTGCCACTCTCAAAGACAAGGGTTTTAGAGTAGCCGTTATCACTTGATTCTTTTGCCAGGCGGCAGGAAGCTTGTCATCCATATAGAAGTTCCAGTAACGACCTGCCTTACACGCATATTCCCATTCAGCTTCGGTAGGCAGACGATAAGTTTTTCCTTCTTTCCGAGTCAACCAGTCACAAAAGGCAACGGCATCTTGATAAGTTACGAACACCACCGCTTCGTCATCTTCACTTGAAAAACCATTTTTACCACGCAGCGACTTGTGTTCGGGGCAGAACAATTCATATTGCGCATTAGTCACTTCGGTCAGTCCCATTTTAAACGGTTTAGATATGTGCACCTTATGCATAGGCGCTTCATCATAATTTTCATCTCCACCCAAAGTTCCCATATAGAAATTTCCCGCAGGTATTTCTATCATTGGAATCAATTCACTTTGTGCCGTAATACTTGCCGGCCATATCATGATGCTAACTATTGTACTTACTAAAACCTTTAATTTCATTTCGTATCTGATTAAAATATGTCTTGATACAAAAGTAACAGGCCATAAAAGAAGAATAAGGTAAAAATTGGTCTTTTATGTGCACAATTTTGCAACAAACAAACAAACAAACAAACAAACAAACAAACCTATCACAAAAAAGATTTCTGCCTTTCTTATTGTAACTTCCTACAACAAAGTTTGATTACTCTGCTGCCCCCTACATCTCCCTATCCATAGGTGATTCGGTAAAATGGTACAGCTATGGTAGCAGAAATTACAAACTTTAAGAAAGCAAACCTTAAGTCAAATTGTCAATGCGATAATAACAGGAATGCTTGTTTAAAAATACATTTTTAAGAAACACAAAAAAGGAGAGAGCATTTACAATACGCCCTCTCCCCATACGTTTATTTTCGTTTAACGAATGAATTATTATTCCTGTTTAAAGCCATAACCATTCGTAAAGCCACCGGCAGCCATTACATTAGGAGTAAACGGCCACAAATAGATAGGAGCCGAAACGTAATCATAATCCCAAAACAGATACTTATCATATTCATCTCTATAATCAACCAAATCAATACCCCAATTAACTTTAGCATATCCTTGGCTTTCAAGAGATGCTGCCTCTTCTTCAGACACTATTTCAAACAACCCTTTTATTGCTAAATTGGTAGCAGGAGTCGAACTTCCATAATTCAATCCCATTTCTTCCCAATTATCCTTTTGTCCGCGCCATCCTGGATAAAGCACCGGATCATTGACCTTGTCTGTCGGACACTGTGCTGTCAAACGATGACCATATATAGTTTTTGCATCAACTAATTTTGTCCATATATAAGCAGAAATAATATTACCATTTTCAACTCATAATAACCTTTAGTTGCCAAACCATCCATCATAGCTTTAGTCATATCTTTGATTCTTTTATATCTTCCGGAAGATAACCAGAACGAATCAATGTCCAACGACGATCACCTTCACCTGCATATTCAAACCCTCGTTCTTCAATAATCGCACGAACTAAGTCATTACCAAAAGATGCAATAAAAGCATCTGTGTTAGCCAAACCTTGCGGGAACGAACGTTCACGAACCGTTTTTAAATATTGTTTACCTGTAACCACATCACCTAATGCCGCACATACTTCCGCATAGCCCAAATAAACTTCAGACATACGCATATACGGACCATTGATACCTGATTTACGTTGTGCTGCCACCCATGGATTAGCCTGACGATTCTCATCCCATTTATTCAATGTCAAGCCACCGCCTTCAGCTTTTGAGTTGGGAACAAAAGGAATTAACTTCTCAACCCCTTTACCATTACTGCCGGTCATAGTAATGCTCACATCACGACGCATATCATTCGGATCAAAGACTCCATAAAAATAAGCAGGATTTATACGTCCCTGTCCATAGCTCTTACATGGATACGCAGCCTTTGAGCCACCAGACGAAGGACGACCGAAAGAATAGGGGCGACCATCATTTCCACCACCTTGCTGCATGGGATATTCATAAATAGACTCATCCGCATAAATAGCATCATCCATATGCATCTGTTCAAAGAAATACTGGTACGGATTATTAAAAGTACGTCCGGATTTATCCGAGGCACCCCGTGGATCAGTCAAATGAAACTGTGCATTACCCGGATCAGCCAACAAAGCCTCGTAGTATTTTTTAGCTATTGAGTACAAGTCTTGCCAGTCAGAACGACGTCCATAAGTAGCTCCATTATTTTCTTTCCCTTTGGTTTCAAATGTCATGATTTCCCCTTTTCCGTTTACACGTTTTATATCGCCACGACGAGTCTGATATCCAGCTGCATCCAAACACATTCTTCCAATCAAAGCCTGCACATAAGTTTTAGAAAAATAATTTTTATTGGCAGCAGCAATGCCGGGAATAGAACCAATGGTGTACATCAAAGGTTCCACTTTCTGCAAATCTTCAATGCATACATCATAAATAGAATCACGGGAAACCAACCTTTAGGCACAACACCATAAACGCCAACGTAAGGAACATCTCCAAAATTTTTACACAGTTCACGATAAGCCGTAGCACGCATAGCTACCGCCTCACCATACATTTGCCCCATCTCTGATTGTCCACCATTGATGATCGATTCAAAATTTTCCGCATTTTCCATGGATGTTATCACCGCATTGGCTTTGCTTACAACCGCATACAAGCTAGCATAAATATCATTCTCCTTCAAATACGAAGTCAATCCATAACTACTTGCATATGTACCGTTTGATAAAGACATTCCGGATAATGGCGCCCCAACTGATTAGAGAAAGACTCCGGGTGCCGTTCTATATCAGACCCGGCAATATCAGCAGCATAAAACAATCCATCGCCAAAAACCTTATTCTGCGCACAATCCCTCCACTGTTCATAAGCACCGTCTAATGCGGCACGTGCTGTTGTACGGATTAGAAAAGACAAAATCCGAATCTACAATAGAAGGAGAGCCAACCTCCAAATAATCACTACATGCTGTAGTCAAAAACATTCCAGCAAAGAAAAGTGTTGAATATACTATTTTTTTCATACGATTCATCTCCATTAATTAGAAAGTTAAATTAACACCAAAGGTATAAGTTCTAGCCTTAGGATAAGACTGGTAATCAAAATAAGGTGTAGGAAAACCATCCTTACCATCAGTCTTCGTGTTTACATCCGGATCTATACCAGAATACCCATCAATACAGAACAAGTTACTTCCTGTAAAATACACACGTGCATTCTGTAATCCAATCTTATTCATCCAATTTTTTGGGAAAGTATAACCTACTGTCAATGTATTCAAACGCAAATAAGACGCATCTTCAATAAACTTAGAACTTACGATTCCATATTCAGAGAAGAAAGAACTGTAATTTGTATTCGCGTTAAGAGCCGCCAAAGCTGTAGGATCTTTCACCAGCATCAAGTCACCGTTTGTATCAACATCATAATATTTGAAAGTTTCAGAAACGAACTTCAAACGATTCTGACCAGCGGAATTGTCTTTATTTCCCATCAAGGAGTGCATTGCATTGGCATTATACACATCACCACCAATCTGATAAGTAAAGCCTACAGAGAAATCGATTGCCTTCCAATTACCGTTAATTGTAAAACCACCTGTATGTTGTGGCATAGCTTCGCCGATAATCGTTTTGTCATCCTCGTCCACAACACCATCACCTGTTGTATCTGCAAATTTAGGCATACCCGGTACAGCGGTTTGTCCATCCGCAGCCAGCACTTTAACTCCATCCGGATAATTCACAATACCTTGAATATCCGGAACCCCTGGTTTCAACGTGTATTTACCATCCGCATAAGTAAAATCATCAATCGTATAATATCCTTCAGATTTAAAACCTTGGATAGTACTACAGGATGCCCCTCACGGATAATATAATCATAAGCAGCTTAGCCATAGATGAACCCCAATCATTCATAGCTCTCGTATCTGCCAAGACTCCGTCCATCAGTCGTCAATATTATTCTTGTTATAATTATAAGTCAAGTTTACACCTAAATTAAAAATCTTTACCACGAACAATGTCAAAGCCTAAAGCCAATTCAATTCCCTTATTTGAGGTTTTACCTACATTTTGGAACTGATAGCTATAACCAGACGCTGCATCAATCGGCACTTTCATTAAAATATTCTTTGTCGTATTCCAATAATAGTCCAAACTACCACGAACCCAATTATTAAAGAAACCAAAATCAACACCTAAATTACGACTAATAGTAGTTTCCCATTTCAAATCAGGATTTCCTTTCATATCACCAGGTACATAAGTGGTTACCTTTTCACCATCCACTGTAATTTGTTCTGTTTTCCATGTTTCTCTCCATAAAGAAGCATCAATATTATCAGAACCAGAAGTACCATACGATACACGAAGTTTTAGATTATCCAACCAATCTCTTGTATTTTCCATAAAAGCTTCATCTGAAATTCTCCATGCAGCCGCAGCAGCCGGGAAATACCCCCACTGATGACTAGGTGCAAATTTAGAAGAACCATCAGCACGGAATGTAGCTGTTAAAAGATACTTACCTTTATAAGAATAATTAGCACGACCAAACCAAGATAAAGTATGATTAGGAGTACCTATCTCACCTTTAAAATAATCTTGTCCCAATGAAGGAGTAGTCATATTAATCATACCAAACGCATCATCCATTGTAAATCCTTCAGGATACCCTACACCATATATTTCAGTGTAATCTGACTTTGAAGCCAAGACTTCATTACCAACCAAGAAAGACAAATTATGATCATCTCCAAGCCCCTGTACTTCATAATTCAAAGTAGTTGCCCAACGCACACCGTAACCATCACTTTTCTTCAATTTAGCAGAACTATTATCTTTTTCTGTCTGTCCTGCATCCCATGTCTTTTCCTGGTTCCAATTACGATTTAACGATAATTCCGTCTTTGCCGTCAAGCCTTTAATAATATTCCAAGTTAAAGCACCTTTTGCACGGATACGGTACATGTTTTTTATATAATCTACAGTATCCAAGTAATACAAAGGATTACTAGTCTCTTCCATATTTGTATCACCTTGACCAAATCCAGCGGTAAAAGAAGCATCACCCAAAGGATTATCCACAGGACGATAAGTGTAAGCAGAGGTTGCATTACCAAAACCTGATCCATTAACTTCTATTTCACTATAACGCAAATCAAAGTCCGCAGTTAACTTTTTATTAATTTTTTGCGTCAATTTGAAATTCGCATTCCAACGTTGGAAACCAGACTTCACACGGATACCTTCATCATCCATATAGTTAACTGATGAATAAAACTTAGTTTTGTCTGTACCACCAGATAAAGATACATCATGATTCCAAGAAGACGCAGTCTGCATCAAATCATTTATATAATTATGAGTGGTCATATTTTATATTCATTCAAATGATTTCCATACTTGGATCCTAATCCAAAATATCTGGCAACTCCATCACCATAAGAATCTCCCAACTCTTCA
>ENA-OQAN01000082-OQAN01000082.1-human-gut-metagenome-genome-assembly--contig:-NODE-82-length-48153-cov-5.035543_pt1 | contig 48153 bp, 46 predicted proteins | sample MGYA00242735_ERZ504527 | MGnify/ENA primary metagenome ERZ504527 (study PRJEB26092, sample SAMD00036230) | human gut metagenome | host: Homo sapiens | study: EMG produced TPA metagenomics assembly of... | reverse complement strand
CCTCACACGGAGTCGAGACGGATATTTCGGAAAAATCAACTGCAGCACTCGGCAATCATCTCACATGCACTTGAAGCATACGGCTCCACATAAGAAAGAACCGGATTCTCGATCACTCATTTGTCTGTCTGTGATGATCGAATACACAGAGGTCTGCGTGCACTTTAACAGTTCCGGACATTCGGTGTAGCTCGGACGGTTACATCCACAACGACCACCAGTGTATTTTCATTGGTAAGCATAAGTGCCTCTTCATTTTGATAAAAAGGTCTGCCGGATATCCCTTTTCCTCGGTAAAACACTCTACCAGCGGGCGCAGGGATGAAGTGATCTCATTTAACACGATCTGTGCCTTTTTGCCAAGTACCTTTGCCGCACAGTAAATACCGATCGCTGCACCGAGGGAATCCACATCGCTGATGCTGTGTCCCATAATGATCACATGCTCCCTGCTCTCGATGATCTCACGGAGCGCATGTGCTTTTACCCTCGCCTTAACTCTGGTGTTGCGCTCTACCTGCTGCGTCTTTCCACCATAATAAGTAATATCCTCGCCATCACGCACAACGACCTGGTCACCGCCACGTCCTAATGCAAGGTCAATGGACATACGCGCATACTCATAATTCTGTGTATAGCTTTCGCCATTTGCACCGATACCAATACTGAGTGTCACCGCCATCTCATTGCCGACCTTAACTGTTTTTACATCCTCTATCAGGCTGAAGCGGTCTTCGCGGAGTTTTGCAAGATACTGATATTTCAATACAACAAAATACTTATCTTTTTCAATCTTGCGGACTAACGCATCCAGTTCCGTAAAATATTTATTGACTTTCCGGTCGATCAGGGCAACGAGAAGAGATCTTTTGACATCTTCAATACTGTCAAGTGCCTCATCATAGTTATCGATATATACAAGACCAGCAACCATTTTCTGTTCCTGGTTCTCTCTCATGTACTGATTCTTTTCTGTCTCATCAAAGAGATATACCGCCGTCAGATATTCGTTACTCTCATCAAGTGTAACAAGACTGTCCACGCTGTTTAACTCTTCAAAGTAGATTCTTTTTAAGGCAACACGAAAATCCTGTTCTTTCAGCGTGAGGTTTATGGATTTCTCTCCATCACTCTTCTGCAGAAGTTCCTTTGTCAGTGCCGGAAAATCGTCGTGATCGATTTGTGATATTTTTTATCCTTACCGGTCAGTTCTGTAAACTGCTCATTGACCCATAATATCTTTGCATTATAATCGACGAGTGCATACGGTATTTCAAACTCATTTAAGAGCTGCTTTTGTACTGTTCCGTACTGCGTTGCGAAGTTGATCAGCTCATTAACCAACACCGGCTTATTCCTGACATACACGATCATGGAAACAACAAAATAGATTGCCGTAAATATTGAAAACATAATACCTGACAATATATCTTCCGTATAGATGACAACATTCATACATACCAGAAGAATCGTCATGAACATCGGCCAGTAGAGAGATTTACGAAGTCTCCCTCTGAGCTTTACTTTATTACTTTTCATAGTCTTCTCCTAAATAAAAAGAAACCTACGGCAGGAAATGTGCTCATCACTGCTTACTTTTCCATCCGTCTTGGAATAGTCTTTGCTAACAATTATAGCATTTTGCCCCCTTAAGATAAAGTACTTTTTAAAAAAGGAACCGACGCAGTCACCTCATCTGCCCGATTCCCTTTTCTTTCCATTTGCAGTCTGATCCTGCTGTATTCAGTTCTGGCTCTCCGTATCACGTGGCGCGATCGTCAGATAATTGTCAGTATCCATATCATTGATCAGATTATCCGATAAAATCCTGTCACCGGAAACTTTCGGTTCTTCCCGCACGAAACTCTCCTCGTCGAGTTCATACCCCGTTTCTTCCCTGTAAACAGCGCTGATAAATCCGGATTCCTGTCCACCGCCATAAATTGGAAAAATGATCGTATGCCAGTCATTTTCCATATCTTCACTGATCATTACCGGAGTATGGATCTGCGAAAATGCTCCAAGCACCTCGAACTGACCATTTTCTCCCGGTCTTAAAATAAGTGCCGCATCCCCGCGATTATCAGATGTTGTATCTCCGATCGTGACCGCTACGATCTCATCCGTTCCGTCCTCGTTAAGATCCGTGTAATTATAGTAATACCGTGTCTCTTTGCATTCTTCTTCCGGAATCTGATAATACTCCGTCAGAAATGCTGCAAGATCCGGATATTCCTCATCCTCAGAATATTCTTCCATCACATTGTAGTTTTGTTCGTCCTGCTCTGCCGAAAAGAAATGTTCTTCTAATGTTTTCTCCGTCTGGGTATCTGTCTGTTCCATTGTATTTGCAGTATTTTTTTGTCCGCAGCCTGCCGTACCTGCCAGCACTGTCAGGAAAAATACCATACATAATGTCTTTTTCATGTGTCCTCCACCTGTCCGTACTGCTTACCGTTTTGGTTTATCATATATATTATATGATTCCATGCACAATTCCAAGACATTCTTGCGAAGTTTAAGAAATCCTTTAGACATTTTACTCTTACGTCCAAACCCTACAACAATCTCTGAATCTCCTCCAACGACGGCATGACACGCAGGGCACCTTTTCTTGTTGTAATGATGGATGCTGCTGCATTGGCAAATGTGAGCATTTCTTTTAACTGCTGTTTTGTAAGGTTATCTAAGCCATACTTTAATATATGGTGCAGGCAGCATGCCCCAAAGGTGTCTCCGGCACCGGTGGTTTCGATCGTGTTTTTCTGTAAAAATGCAGGAACTTCAACCAGCATATCCTTATAATAGGCTCTGCTTCCGTCCTTTCCCATGGATAAAAGGATGAGCGGGATCTGATAGGTCTGCTGCAGCATGTGGATCCCTTCGGTGTAATCTTCTTTCCCGGAAAACCACTGGATCTCATTGTCCGAAATTTTTAAGATATCACAGACGGATAAACCATATGCCATCTGCGTTCTTGCATCTTCCATGTCTTTCCAGAGCGGCTCCCTGATATTCGGATCAAAGGAAAGAATCGCGCCGTTTTCTTTTGCGACTTTAATTGCATGTCTTGTCGCACTTCTGACCGGTTCATTGGTCATGGATAGTGTGCCAAAATGAAAGATTTTTGCATCTGCAATAATGTCATGCCTGACCTCATCCTCCCGGAGCATCATATCTGCACCCGGATTCCGGTAAAAGGAAAAATCGCGGTCGCCGTCCGGCTTTGTCTCAACAAACGCAAGCGTGGTGCGTACATCCTCATCTGTCAGAAGTCCGCTCACATCAATTCCGGCTGATTCCACGGCAGCACGAAGCTGTCTGCCAAAAATATCATTTCCGACTTTTCCTAAAAATGCGGTGCGATGACCTAACTTATTTAACATTGAAAGTACATTACACGGTGCCCCTCCCGGATTTGCCTCATAGACCGGGTTGCCCTGACCACTGGTGCCGTTTTCTGTAAAATCGATTAATAGCTCGCCGAGAGCGGCTACATCATATTGTTTGTTCATTTATGTGCTCCTTTCTGCTATGTTAAGCTAATGCAAAGTTCTGGTTTGGTTTGTTGGAACGTTGAGAGAACGGCACAGATTTAACGAAGGCACGCTCTCGCTGCCTGTCGCTCGCAGCGGATACTAAGTGAGCAAAATACGCTCACTAAGTACCGGCGGCTCCCCAGCACCTTCTTATAAATCCGTGCCGTTCTCTCAACTGCCTGCAGTCTGTGGCAGATTTCGCCCTGGCTTCTCGGTAGTGACTGACGAATATCTCCGCAAAAGGCGTGCCGCAAGGTAATGGCTGGCAAATTGAGCGAAGCCGGGGCTGCTTTTGTGACTTTGGTAGAAAATTAGAAAATCTTAGTATGCCTGTTAACACACAGTGTTGTGCCGCCACGGACGGCAGCCCAAGTCCTAATGTGCCCGGATGGCACATTTAGGACGCACACGTCACTCCGCCACGCACCCCCGCAGGCATACTTAGCTTTTCTTATTTGGACATCGGAACAAACACGCCGGCTTCGCTCAATTTGCCTTCACAGCACCTCCGGCATCCACCTTTCCATATATTTTCCTTACACTTCCTTAACGTACACCTGCCACGACTTATACTCATTCCCAAGCCGCGGAACCGGCAGCCCCGCATGCACAAGCTGTGCCCCTGTATAGTACTCCGGCTCAACAGAGTTCGGTGTCCCATTGATCCGCTGCCCATTTTCGCCACCGGTCTGCATTCCGACAACTTCCACCCGGTACTTTTTATCTTCGCCAAGTCCCCGCAACTTCACATACTCCGTCGCCGGATTACACTGCGTATCCAGCGTTACCACAGTAACCAGCGCCTCGCTTCCATCCGGCCTGCAATACTCCCACGCAGCATATTCTTTTTTCTGCCAGACATCTGTCAGCCTGTAATACCTGCCCTGCCGGATCAGCATCTCAAAACGGTGATAGTTTTTGATCTGCTCTCTGACCTGTTCCTTTTCTTCTTCCGTCAGCAGATTTAAGTCCAGTTCATAACCAAAACTGCCCGCCATGGCAACTGCTGCCCGTGTCGCAAGTTCTGTCATTCTTCCGGTCTGATGGTTCGGAACTGCCGACACATGGGAACCGACCGTGCAGGACGGATAGGCAAAGGATGTTCCATACTGTATTTTAATACGCTCAACCGCATCCGTATTGTCACTGCACCAGATCTGTGGTGTATAATACAACATTCCCGCATCAAACCTGCCGCCGCCACCGCTGCATCCCTCAATCAGAAGATCCGGGTAACGTTCATGCAGCCGTTCCAAAAAATCATAAACACCGAGCACATAGCGGTGCAGGATCGCACCCTGATTCTGCTCTGCCGCCGTTTTCGACCAGATATCCGTGAGATGACGGTTCATATCCATCTTGACATAATCAGCCTTCGTGTCATCGAGCACTTTCGCAATCTGTGCAAAAATACCGTCCACCACTTCTTTTCTGGAATAGTCGAGCACAAGCTGATAGCGTGCACGCACCGGTTTTCGTCCAGGAATGGTAAATGCCCAGTCCGGGTGTTCCCGATAGAGGTCACTGTCCTCACAGACCATTTCCGGCTCGATCCAGATCCCAAATTTCATGCCAAGCCCACGAATTTTTTCTGCAACTTTCCCAAGCGGCATCCCAAGTTTTTTCTCATTGACCGTCCAGTCGCCCAGTCCTGCCAGATCATCATCACGTTTTCCAAACCACTCATCATCGAGCACCAGCATCTCCACGCCAAGCTCCGCCGCCTGTTTTGCGATCTCTATGATTTTTTCTCCGGTAAAATCAAAATAAGTTGCCTCCCAGTTATTGATCAGAACCGGTCTTTTGGTATCGCGGTATGCACTGCGGCAGATGTGGCTGCGGATCAGACGATGCAGATTCCACGAAAGTGTTGAAAAACCATTTGCCGAATAACTAAATGCCGTCTCCGGTGTATCAAACGTCTCTCCCGGCTCTAATTTCCAGGAGAACATTTCGTCGGACAAGCCCATAACAAGCCTCGTCTGCTCATACTGGTCTTTTTCTGCCTCCGCCTTAAAATTGCCGCTGTACAAAAGCATACAGCCGTAACATTCACCGGCATCTTCCCCGGTCTGTTTTCCCGCCAGCATCACAAACGGATTCTGCTGATGGCTGGATGACCCGCGCCTGCTTCCAAATACCTGATTGCCATGCTCCACCGGCGTACGCTCTAAGATCCGCTCCATCCCGTGTCTGCCATGAAAATGAATCACATCAAATTCTCCGGTCATAAAATCAAGTACAGCGCTTGCTGCTTTTTCAATATGAACAGCCTCCTGCCCCCGGTTTGTAATCTGCACAGCCCTTGTAATAATATCGAGCTCTGCAAATATACCATAAAGCAGTGTCACCTGCACGCCACTTGGCTTGTCCTCCAGATATACCTTTAAAGTCTCACTCTCCGTCCCCGTCTCGTCATAAGCTGCCGGAAGACCCGGTATCCGATATTTTCCCTCACAAATTTCGCAGGATACAAACCGCAGATCGGCACAGTAACTTCCATCCGCATTTTTCAGGATAAATGCCGGACTGCGGAAATCCCCGTTTCCAAAACACGGATACTCCTGTGGCAGTGCATCCATGGAATATGTCTTGTCGCACTCCGCCTCATACGGATTGCCGGAAAATCCCCTGTCATAATAGGTCAGAAGATACCGCATATCGCCTGTTAAACGTTTTCCATAATAAAGATGGAGCAACTGCCCGTAATTGCCGACTCCCATCTGGTAAGTCGTATTTTTTGTATGCAGTGTGATCAGTTTCTGCTCCTGATCTATGATGATTGCCATAGTTTTTCCCCTTCCACTCCAAACTTATTTCCGGTAAAATACCTTTGCCTCGTAAGGTCTTAAATAGATGCCATTTTCTGTTTTTACCACATCGTCATAATTGCTGATCAGACTTTCTCGTCCCCGGTAAAACCGTCTTCCAGGGTAAAATCCATCTCCTGCTCCCTGAAATTGCAGACCACAAACAGTTTCTCATCTCCAAGTGTTCTGGTGTACGCAAACACATCCGGGTGTTCAATCGCCTTACTCTTGTATACACCATACACAATAATCTCCATCTGATGGCGCAGCTCGATCAGCTTTTTATAATAGGAAAATACAGAATCCGGATCGTTTACCTGTGCTGCCGCATTGATCTTTTTATAATTCTCATTGACAGAGATCCACGGTGTTCCTGTCGTAAATCCCGCATTGTCACTGTCATCCCAGTGCATCGGGAATCTTGCATTATCACGGCCGATGGCATTGACAAATTTTAACATGGTCTCCTCGTCTAAAATACCGCCCCCGACAAAATCACGGTATGCATTTTTGATCTCAATATCGCGGAACTCCGAAAAATCCCTGCATTTCCGGTTTGTCATTCCAAGTTCCTCGCCCTGATAAATATAAGGTGTTCCCTTCATAAAATGCAGACAGGTTGCAAGCATTTTTGCAGAGATCTCGCGGTACTCCTCACTGTCATTTCCAAATCTTGACACGGCTCTTGGCTGATCGTGGTTATCCCAGTAAAGACTGTTCCAAGCCACACCTTCAAGTCCGTCCTCCCACTTCTGAAATACCTTTTTTGAGCTCCACCAGATCAAACTGCCGTCACTCCATTTGCCATACTGTGTCTGTCCGAGATTGACATGCTCAAATGTAAAGATCATATCCAGCTCATTTTCGTTTGTTCCGGCATAGCGTTTTGCATCTTCAACGCCTGCTCCGGCACCTTCGCCAACTGTCATCCAGTCAAATCTGGAGATTACCTTTTCATTCATTTCTTTTAAATACTCATGCACACGCGGGCCATTGTTGACATAAGGAGAAGAATCACCGAATTTTTCATTGCCACGCACTACACCGTCCGGGAAACGCTGGTCTTTTGATATCATCGTAATGACATCCATACGGAATCCGTCAATGCCGCGCTCACCCCACCAGGTCATCATGTCATAGACTTCCTGTCTGAGTTTTGGATTTTCCCAGTTGAGATCCGGCTGTTTTTTGGAAAACATGTGAAGATAATACATATCCGTTGTCTGATCGTACTCCCATGCGGATCCACCAAAACAGGAACCCCAGTTATTCGGTTCTTTTCCGTCCTTTGCCTCACGCCAGATATAATAATCGCGGTACGGGTTATCCTTACTTTTTCTGCTCTCCACAAACCACCGGTGCTCATCGGAACTGTGGTTGACGACCAGATCCATGACGATCTTAATGCCAAGTTTGTGTGCCTCGGCAAGCATTTCATCAAAATCTTCGAGTGTACCAAACTCCGTCATGATATCTCTGTAATCACTGATATCGTAACCGTTGTCATCGTTCGGAGACTGATAGACCGGGGATAACCAGATCACGTCAATTCCCAATAATTTTAAATAAGACAGCCGGCTCTTAATGCCGCGAAGATCGCCGACACCATCACCATTGCTGTCCATAAAGCTGCGCGGATAGATCTGGTAGACTACCGCTTCTTTCCACCATTTTTTTTCTTCCATAGGAATCCTCCATTCCTGCGCCGGTTTTGCGCATGCACTATTTACCTTCCTGCTATATACCTGGCTCATATACATATTGAATTAAGTCGTCTCCCTTACTACAAGTGATACCGGCAGAGTAGTGCGGTTCGGCACAAGTTCCCCATTGCCGGAACGGACGAGCAGTTCCACCGCCATTTTTGCCATCTCTTTGATCGGCTGATGGATCGTCGTGATCGGCGGCGTTGTTAATGATGCAATATTGACATCATCGAAACCCACGATCTTCATCTGCGACGGCACATCAATGTTCAAATTATGGCACACCTGAAGAAGCTGCGCTGCGATCAGATCACTGCTGGCAAAAATTCCGTCTGTATCCGGGTTTTCCTTTAGCAGTTTTTCGAGAATCTGATGGTATTCGAGATGATTATATTCAAAGGCCGTGGTATCTGCGATCTGGTAAGAAACCTTCTGTTTTTCACAGACTGCACGGAAACCAACTGCACGCGCATCCGCAGGCATGGCAGTTTCATGGACACCGCTGATGTGGATCAGATGTTTACATCCGCAGTCGATCAGATGCTGCGCTGCAAGACGTCCGCCCTGCTCATTGTCACACTCCACCTCCGCTGTTCCATTTTCAAGATAACGCTCGATCGTGATCAGCGGCACATTTAATCCGGTAAACTTTTCCACGCCGACCGTTCCACTGCAGAGAATGACTCCCGCCACGCGGTTGCTCGTGCACATTTCCATGTACTCCCATTCTTTTTCATTTTTCTCCTGGGAGTTAAACAGTAAAATCTTATGATCATAATGATACGCCTGACTCTCCAAATTACTGATCAGCTCCGCAAAATACGGATGTCTGATGTGCGGCACGATCACACCGATCGTGTTCGTCGTCTGTTTGGAAAGCGAACGCGCTACTTCGTTCGGGCGGTAATTGAGTTTCTTCATCGCCTCATATACTTTTTTTCTCGTTTCTTCGCTGATATATCCACGGTTATTCAGCACACGGGAAACAGTGCTTACGGTAAGCCCTGTCTCCTTTGCCACATCCTTTAAGGTTGCCATACTTCCTCCCCGAAAACCTGTATCTTCTCTCTACTGCCCTTTTCCATGCAAAATTTTTCTGCAGTTTCAGGCAGTTCGAATATACCTGTGATTGTACCACAATCTGCAGTCACTTCAAGAATCACATCATCAAAAAGCAGAGAAAAATCACGGATTCCGACACCTGTTGCAAATGTTTCTTCACCGATTTTTAACTCTCCGGTTTTTGCATTGTATACAAAGTCAGTCTTCTGGTTGATGCGGGCACTTAAAATGTCCTCTGACTCTGCGCGGGTAATCTGAATTTCCGTTGCTGTGTCCGGTGCAAATTTCCACTGAAATAAATCCTTTGCTGACACATGTTCATCTGCAACTTTTGCTGCGGTGTCTGCCATCAGTGCCTCATTTTCAGTATCCTGCTGCCGGACATTTTTCATTGTATTGTCATACACAGGTTTCCTGCTGTCCTCATACTCCCTGACCGGTTCCTGCCTGAGCACTTTTTCACCGTTCTTATATGCAACGGAAAACTCCCTCGGCAGTCCCATCGCCCCGGTATAATTCCTTCCCCGGTTTGGAAATCTGAGCCACGGAACTGAGATCACACGATTTCCTGTATTGCTGTAAGTCTGCGCCGCATAAGCTATCTTATTAATGTATGCCGCATGACGCACACCGTCGGTCTGAAATTGATATCCATCAAACTCTCCCCAGAAGTAAAAACCGTCTGCGCTCCAGAACATCCAGGTCTCATTTCCTTTTTCATCTTTCAGGCATACCAGATCCGGACATTCCCACGCCTCTTTGAATGTCAGGCGGTCGGTCTGTTCCCATTTTAGCAGATCGGTGGAACGAAAAATGCCAAAATCATTTTCCTCTAACCACAGTGTCATGATATAGGCACCGCTTTTTTCATGCCAGAACACCTTCGGATCACGGTTTTCTTTACAAACCGTCGGAAGCACACCTTTGTCAATTTTATGGAGTGTCTCCCCGCCATCCGTACTGTATGCAATGCGCTGGGTAAACTGTTTCCCTGCGCTCCATTTATTATTATTTCCGGCTGCCGTATAGAAAAATACCAGCGCATCTTCCGGCAGTCCGAGCATCTTACGATCATTTACAATACCGCTTCCGGAAAACATCGTTCCGGTCTCATCCGGGAAAAGTACATCATCCTTCTGCTCCCAGTGCAGTAAATCCCTGCTTACCGCGTGTCCCCAGCTCATATTTTCCCACTGCACATCAAACGGGTTATGCTGGAAATACAAATGATACACGCCCTCTGCATACACAAGGCCATTCGGATCATTCATCCATCCGTCTGCGGTGTAAAATGAATCGAAGGGCGGCGGAAAGCCTCACCCTGCGTAGCACGGAGAGATTTTTCTTCCGTTTCAGGTACGTCCTCATTTCTGATTCCGTCAAAGAAAGCTTTCCTAAGATCCCCTCTTAGAATTAGTGTTTTATCGGTAAATTGCTTTACCGGAAAACGGGCATAATAACTGACAGGGTATGTTTCATCCTCTGCCTCTCCCGCCGGGATCTGAAACTCAAACAGCTTTGTTTCGCTGTTATCCTCCCGGCAGAATATCTCAAGCATACGGTTGTTTTTTTTTGCCGCCAAACGGCAGCTCGCCATACGTGGCACAGACCGGAATAAACAGCCACCCTTTTTTGATGTATATTTCCTTTTCCATGTCTTACAACCTCCTACTTATATTTTTCCTTTTTAACCAGCACTTGTAAGCACATAACATCTTTCACTGGTCAGCATATTTTTGCATTTTTCTTATTCGTACTACTGATAACGTTGACACCCTATTGTGCAATTATCTTCAAAACGCACGAACTTCTCCGTCTTCTGTATAAGTGATCTCAAACTTCTTCGCCTTAAAGTCAGCGGAAAGTTTTGCCCACGCATCACCGTTTCTTCGCACGATCACAAGCTTATCATCGTCACTGGTTTCGAGTTCAAACGTTCCATCGAATGCCGGGTGAGCATTACGGAATTCCATCATGCGCAGAAGTTCTGCCACGACCGGACGTTTTACTTCCGCATCGATCTCTTCTTTTGTATAGTAATGACGGTTGATGTTCCGTCCCACTTTCGTCTCTTCCAAAAGTTTTAAGTCATTCTTTCCTGCCAGCAGTCCGACATAGTAAACCTGCGGGATACCCGGTGCAAAGAACTGAACCGCTCTCGCTAACAGATACGCATCATCCTCATCGCCAAGTGCGGAATAATAAGAACAGTTGACCTGATAAATGTCAAGGTTATTGTACGCTGCGGTATTATAGATTTTCTTGACATTTGCACCAAACTTAAAGATATCTTCCTTGGTGCGCCCGATCTCCTCATCCGGCAGCAGATCTTTGACATCTACCACACCGATTCCGTCATGCGTATCAAGTGTCGTGAACTGTTTGCGCGGGCAGATCTCAAACCAGTGTTTTAAATACTGTGTCTGTCCATAGTATAATGCATTGATGAGCAGCATTGGAAGGGCAAAATCGTATACATAGTAATCTTCTTTTGCGATCTTCTCCTGCATCGTGTAATGCTCATGAATTTCCGGTAAAAGTGTAACTCCGTAAGGTTTTACGATATCCTCACACTCTTTTAAGAACTCCCATACATCCGGCTCAATGAAAAAGCAGCTTGTTCCGGCTTTTTTGTTGCATAGGCAAATGCGTCGAGACGGATCATTGCAGCACCATGCTCACACAATGTTGTTAAGTTGTCGCGGATAAAACGCTTTGCCGTCTCAGATTTACAGTTGATATCGATCTGCTCTTCATCAAACGTGCACCATACTTTTTCAGATGTTCCGTCTGCAAAATGTGCCTCCACATACGGTGCACGCGGCTTTCTTTTGTAGATTGCATCCACCTGCTCCTCGGTCGGCTCCCCGTTTTCCCAGAAATCTTTGTAGCGGATGAACAGGTCATGATACTCAGATGCATCTTTTTTCTCCAGAAAGTCTTTGTAATACGGGCTCTGTGCCGAAATATGATTGATCATATAATCAAACATCAGGTAATACTTTTCTGCCAGATGTTCCACGTCGTTCCAGTCACCAAATGCCGGATCGACTTTGTGGTAATCCATCGGTGCAAATCCCCTGTCTCCCGAAGAAGGGAAGAACGGAAGGATATGGATCCCTCCCACTGCTTTTTTAAAATATTTATCTAAAATCTCGTTTAAATCTGCCAGATTATGTCCCATCGAATCCGAATAAGTAATCAGCATACATTTGTTTTCCAACTTTTTCATATCAATCTCCATTTCTGCATAAAATCCTGTTTTTATGCTCACCACCATTTCACTGCTGTCACTTCACAGGAATAATACTCTTTTATGATTTCACCGCGCCGGCTACCACGCCATCGATGATCTCTTTCTGCAGGAACAAATATAATACCAGAATCGGGGCAACGGTAAGTACCAGTGCTGCCATGATCACACCGTAATCGGATGAGTAAGTTCCGTAGAAAGAATAAGTCGATAACGGAAGTGTATATAAGTTTTTCTTTCCAAGTACCAGTGACGGAAGCAGATAGTCGTTCCAGAATGCCAGTACGTTTAAGATCACAAGGGTTGCCGTGGTCGGTTTCAACAGCGGAAATACGACCTTGAAAAATGTCTGTACATTGGTACATCCATCCAGATAAGCTGCCTCTTCGAGTGAGATTGGGATACCGCTCTTGATAAATCCCTGATAAATGAATACTGACATACTCAACGCAAAACCTGTATGCATAAAGATCAGTGTCAGTCTGTGGTTTAACAAATGAAGCCCGGAACCATAAATGGAAACTAACGGATCATGATCGCCTGGAATGGAATGATCATGGATGCTGCCATCAGTGCAAAGAATACTCTGGAAAATGTATTTTTTGCACGGGTAAAATAATATGCCACCATGGATGCAAAAATGATGACGAGCAATGTGCTTAACCCAGTGATAAACAGGGAGTTTCCAAACGCTTTTATGAATTCCATTTTCTCAAATGCTTTTGTGTAGTTTGCAAGTGTATATCCCTTTTCTGTGATAAGGGAAAATGGATTCTTGATGATATCACGTTTCTGTTTAAAGGAGTTTAACAGCACCAGAATGAACGGTACCATATAAAGCAGGAATAAAACAATGATCGCTGTAAATCCAACAACATCCAATACACGGCGTTTTGTTCCGCCTACTTTTGAATTTCTGCTCATTATGCCTCTACCTCCTTCTTCTTTCCGATATAGATCTGCGCACCGCTGATACATGCAACAATAATAAATAAGATCAGTGCTTCAGCCTGGCCTACACCATAATTTCTGGACGTGAATGCCTTTTCATAGACATGCATCGCAACCAGTCTGGTGGAACCGTAAGGCTCACCGCCTGTCAATGTAAGGTTTACATCATAAACCATGAACGCTCTTGATAAGGTAAGGAACAGACAGATAACAAACGACGGCACCATCAGCGGTAAGATAATGCTCTTCATTTTCTGGAGACCAGTTGCCCCATCTATGCTGCTGCCTCAAGCACATCTGTGGACAGCCCTGTGAAACCGGCGATGTAGATTAACATCATATAACCGGATAATTGCCAAACTGTAACGATCACCATGGACCAGAATGCTTTATTCGGATCTGCTAACCAGGAAGTGGAAAATAATCCCCAGCCTGTGCTCTTTCCCATGTTCACAAGCACTCTTGAAAATACGAACTGCCAGATAAATCCAAGTACGACACCACCGATCAAATTCGGTGTAAAGAAACCGGCACGGAAAAATTTCTGGCCTTTGATTCCGTTTGTCAGTGCATATGCTAAAAGGAATGCCACTGCATTGACTAAGATTACCGATAAAAGTACATATTTTAAAGTGAGTCCCATAGAGGACCAGAATGCCGTATCTTTAAATACGGAAATATAATTCTGCACGCCGATAATATTTTTTTACTTTGCTGACTCCATCCCAATCGGTCAGTGTCAGGTAAAAACCATACAGGAAAGGCAGTATAACAACTGCACAGAAAATCAGACATCCCGGCAGTGCAAAGATACATAGATTTTTAATTTTTTCTCCCGTTTTTCTACCCATAACCCTAATTCCTTTCTGATATCCCCACGGAAACTGCCATCATGCTTTTTCAGATGGCATTCCCGCAGAGATGATATATGGCTGTGATCCGTACGGTCACACTCAGATGTTTTTGTTTCTATTCTTTAGATACGATTAATTCTGTGATGTCCAGTAGTTGTCGATGTCTGCTGCAAGATCATCTCTTGTACACTGTCCGCCAAGATATTTCTGCATGGAAGCTCCAAGTACGCTCCAGTGGTCAGAAGGTGCGATAAAGCTGGATGAATAGGTGTTGCCTGCTGCCATTTTTGTCTGAATGTCTTTTCCAAGCGGATCTAATGCTTCATAAGTATTGTTTTTGCATGCCGGGATCACTGCTGCGTCTTCTACTAACATTTTCTGTCCGTTGTCAGAGTATACCAGCCAGTTGACAAATGCCTTTGCCGCCTCCTGCTGCTCCGGTGTGGACTGCTCTGCATCGATCATTAACTGTTTGCTTGCGCTTGCCTGAATACCGTTGTTTGCAAAATCAGAAGTATCATTTCCTAAAATATATGGAAGGAATCCATACTCATCACTGTCGGAAGCGCCTGCCTCTTTTAAGTTTGGCCAAGCCCAGCATCCATTGATCCAGAGAGCGGCATCACCGTCAGCTAAGAAGATCGGATCCTGATCATAAAGAGCACCTAAAGGATCCTCTCCGTTGATGTTATACTGGCTTAATAAATCAAAAGTATCCATGAACTCGTTGAATCTGTCATAATCTTCTGCCTTTAATGTGCCTGCTTTTAACTCGTCGATGACTTTGGCACTTCCCTCTGTGTTCCATCGTAGGAATCATAGATAAATCCGAGTTGATGTGCACCTAAAGACCAGTCTTCTTTTGAGATAACGACCGGATTCTCCATGCCGCCTGCACGAAGGTTTTCAAGCAGTTCCTTTAATGCATCGTAGGAATTGATGGTGGATGGATCAAACTCTTCTCCTAAAGTATCCTCGATCGCTGTTTTATTGTAAATGATTCCACGTCCCTCAACACAGAGTGGGAAGCTGTATATCTTTCCGTCAACCTGTGTGGTCTGGTTTACACACTCTTTTACCCACTCTTCATCGGAGAGATCAACTGCATACTGGGAAGCAAGTGCAACAACGTCTGTGGCATCTATGATCGCCATTGTCGGTGCTGTTCCTGAGTTGTATGCGCTTGTAATTCTTGTATACGGAGACTCACCGGTTCCACATGCCTGAACCTCAAGCTCGATTCCTGTATCTTCTTTAAACGCCTCTGCATATCTTCAAGTGCTGTCTGGATCTCAGCTTTACTGTTTAACATGGTGATCTGTGTTCCTGCCAGATCTGATGTATCAGTGCTTCCGGCACTCTCTGTTCCTGCTGCATCTGTGCTCTCACCGGCATCACTTTTGCTCTCTGCGCTATTGCTGCCTGCATTTGCTGTACCTGTACTGTTGTTGCTTCCGCAGCCTGCTAACATCCCCATTGTCATTGCTGCTGTCATGAATACTGCTACCACTTTTTTTGCTTTCATTGTTTTTCCTCCACTCTTTCATGATCTAAAATATGATTGGTTCCCGTTCCCATTTTACTAATTCTTTTTGGCTGTCCGTCATCGCTGTCCTTACTGTGCCCTTACTTTAACACTACTTTTTGTATATGTCAACCGGTTGACATGCGATTTGTTAGTTATAATCAAATAATCACTTCTGTTTTTGTACATATTCACAACATATATTTTGCATTTTTAATCATTTATTGGCAGAAAGGACTATTAAAGCCTTGTGTTTTATGTTAATCGGTTGACATTTCAAATTTTATCAATTCCGATTCCTGTTTATGGTACTGGAAACACACACACCTATCATGCAAAGCAAAAAGAGGACCTCACAACTTAGTTGCAAAATCCTCTTTCCGGTGTGCCACACATTTTACTGTATGACGGGTATATTAAATTTATTTGGGAACTACTTACTGATCTTTATCTTCTTTGCACTGCTGAAACTTCCATAAACTTTTGCTCCTGTGGAATCTTTCTTATAAGCACGTACTTTTACATAATATGTCTTGCCTTTTGCCAATTTTCCAAGTGTTTTTGATGTGCCTGATATTGTTACTTTCTTTACATTCTTTTTGAATTGCTTATCCGTAGAATAAACGATCTGATATCCGGCTGCACCGTCCACTTTCTGGACTGTAACTTTTGCTTTTCTTCCCGAAACAGCTTTTCATTTTCTTAATTGCAGATTTCTTTACGGTCACTTTCTGCCATTTCGCATATAAAGTAAGATTCTTTTTGCTGCTCTTTGAGATTGTTTTAATTCTCTTTGTATACTTGCTGTCTGTATACCAGCCTTAAAGACATATCCCTTTTTGGAAGCAGATTTTAAATTTACCTTTTCATTGTTAATTAATATTCCGGGTTTTTGCTGCTGTTTTTACCTTTTCCTAACTTATAGGTAATTTTATAACCTACCGTGATCTTACAGGACGCGCTTACTCTGCTTCCATCTTTTGCCGTTGCCGTGATCGTGGTCACACCATTTTTCAATGCTTTTACTTTTCCATGCTTATCAACAGTCGCAACTTTTTTGTTGGAAGATGTCCACTTAACGTCTTTAATATCTGCATCAGATGGTGAAACAACAGCCTTTAATGTAAGCGTTGCACCTTTTTTCATTCCGGCTTTTGTTTTATTTAACGTGATTTTTTTAACTTTTACTTCTTTCTTCTCTGTTTCCGGTTTCTTTTCTGTATCTTTCTCCGGAGCATTTTTAATTTCTCCAAGTTTTACAGTACCAAATACTTCCGGTTTAGACCATCCCATTCCTGTTTCATCGTTCCAGCTCAATGTACCAATTCTTTTGCCACTTGCATCAGCATCATTGATCTGAAATTCAAGTCCGATCTCATCTCCGGCTTTTGGTGTGATATCCGTCCATTTAAATGACGCCTCAACAACATATCCGTCAGAAGTTATTTTTGCCACAGACTTCATATTCTCTTCAAGCACTTTTTGCCATTAAATGAGTGATCATTTGCATAACTGATCCTGTACTGCTTGTCATCGTCTTCATAAGAGTTGGATTTTCCATTATTTTCGTCGATAAATACTTCTAAGGAATCCTGCTCCCATGCATCACCGTTGGTATTATTGAGGACAGGATCTTTGATCTCGGCATATACATAAAGATTGTCTTTATCCCAGAGTAACTTCGCATTTGCAGAAATATTGGAGCCGAGATTGATTGTAATCGGAATGGTTCCGGCATTATCCCATACCGCATCTTTATCTCCGTCTACGGTAACTGTACCATAGGCAGCTTTCTCCACCCCTGGTTTCATCGTTACTTTCGCGTAATATTTACTGCTTGTTCCCTGTTTTCCTGTCAAATCATTAAATGCAGCTGTTTTATCCCCATTTGTGACCACAACATCCATTCCGATCACTTTTGCAACGGAAAGTCCTGATAACGGTACCTTTATGGTTGCTGATAACCATTTTCTACTTCTGCTGCCTCGCTTCTTTTTACCGTTACGGTCACTGGTGTGATGTCATCTTTTCCGGAATTTGCAGAATCCACATAAACAGCAACTGCATCATTATCATCTTTTACGGCATCTTCTACCGTAACCTGCACGGTAAGACCATCTTTATCCCACATCGAAATAAAGGAAGCCGTGATATCATTCTGCATGATACTGTATGTCTTTCCTGTCACTGCATCACCTTTTTTCTCTGCAGCAACTACATCCTGAATTGACGGCTGGAGTCTGGATGCATCTACATACGCCCAGTACGCAGGTTTTGCTTTATAATTTCCATCAAAAAGCAATGGGCACTGCGCAGAGCCGTCTGCACCACCACCAACACCAGACTGTTCATGTAACCATGAATTTGGCTCGATGACCCCCCATACGGTCAATCCGGAAACGTTCGAACCATCTGCTTTTAAGCCTTTGATCGCATCGAATAACTGTTTATGACAATATGCAATTTTAGTATACTCGCTCTCTTTTGTTGCCATACCTGATGTATAAGATGCACTTGATTTAAAATCAAGCTCTGTAAGCTGTACTTTTCCTGCAGCTTTTGCATATTTTTCAGCCACTGTTTTAAACTGCGTGGCAGAAAAACTATCCACACTGTAATGTGCCTGCATGCCAAATGCATCCAGTCTGGTTCCATCGGCAGCCTTTACATCATTGATGAGTTTTACAATACCCTCACATTTTGTATTATCCGTCTCACCAAAATCGTTGTAATAAAGCTCTACATTTTTCGGTGCATACTGGTTTGCATATCTGAAGGCATTGATGATAAATTCGTTGCTCTTATATACATGCCACCAGCTTGAATTATTTCCATGACGGATCTCATCGAGACTTTCCGCTGCACTCACGGTATCTGTACGGTAAGAGTTTCCAATGACAGCCTCATTTACAACATCCCAGCCATAAAATAATCCGTCATATTTTCCATTTGCAGCTTCCCCGAAGTAATGGTCAAAGACACTTGAAATAAACCATTCAAGACGGCGGTTCATGGTCTCTTTGTCCACATAAGGTTTGGTTTTATCATAATTTTCATGAAAAAACCATTCCTGTGTCTGGGAATGCCATACAAGGACATGACCACGGATACGGATTTTGTTATCCGGATTTTCATTATTCCACTCACAGATTTTATTTATTAATTTATCTGCACGTGAAAAGTCCAAGCTGTCACCGGCTTCATTTACGACCGGGACTTCAAGATCCTGTCCTTTAAATTGGATCGTCTTTGTGTTGACTTTATCCTCTAACTGATAGTTGAACAATGCATCCGGTTTTAATTCGTTTCCAAGTGTAACCGCATTAAAGTGTTTTTCCACCAGTTCCATCAGCGTATCATCATTGATCTCATCACCGGTCACTGCTGTGCCGGCAACTACATCATTGCCTAAAGCAGCTTTCACACTTTCTTTCCAGTCCGGGATGTCCTTCTCAATAGATGGCTTTTCTCTTTCAATCTTATTCATGGACACACCGGTCACATAGTAAGTCCCTTTTACGCAATCGCCCTGTCCATAGTTGGTTCCCTGTTCTATAATACGGATGACCACCTGATCTGCAGCTTTCGGTATTTTGAAAGTTCCCTCATATTTTGTCCATTCTCCAGCTTTTAATGTCTTTGTACAGTCTCCTGACAAAATACCTGCTGAATAACTTCCAAGATATGTTGCCTCACCACCGGAAACATAGAATGGTGCAAACTCCACATTTCTCTGCTCTTCCGGAGCATCTTTGTAATCATCGGACAATTTCGCCCAGAATGAGAATTTGTATGTTTCCCCTTTTTCAACCGCATCCGTGATATCCTGCGAAAAACAATCCCCAGGGGTGGCAGTTTCCTGATTACGTGTAAGTACACCGTATGTTTTAAGACCGGAATCTGCGATTTCTTCTTCCTCTGCTGCAACTGAAACAACCGATTCTCCGGCTGCACTGTTCCATGACTCCGCCGCTTCGGACGCTGCAAAATCACCGTTTTTTATAATATTATCCCCCAGTTTTGCATCGCCTGCTCCTGCTTTCAGTTCAAAGGTCACGCTCACAAGACTTACCGTTGCATTTTCCGGTTTATCTTCCGTTATCATGATTCCGACTGCATCAATAGCGCCATCCCCCGATGGATTTATCGTATACTCCGTCTGTCCGCTTAATCCGTACTGTGTATTAGCTGCTGTTGCATCATCTCCACCGTTGTATACTTTCAGACTGATCGGTACTTTCTGATCCGCCACCTGAAATGTAACAGCATTCACCTGTGACATTTCGATACTCTCCGGCAACGTCCATTTCACCTGATTATACTGTTTTGCAAAAGACAATTTCCACTGTCCATCTGCGAGTTCATAATCCGCGTCTCCCCATGCCACTTTCAGCTGATCTGCAGTAAAAACTTTTTTTACCCCTGAATTTTCGTTTTCATCTGCATAGACAACTGCATTTTCAAGATATGGTGTCAGCACCGGTCCTATCCCGGTAAAAACCATAGCACTGCACAAGGCTGCGCATACCCCTGCTTTCCAATTTCGTTTCAAACCCCGTTCTCCTCCTTTTATATATTTTCTACCGTTACAAATTTATGTTAGCAGAAGAAAAATATTAAAAAATAGAGGAATTTTTATAGAAAAAAAACCGGACAGATAATAGAATACACTCTCTGCAGACATCCATTATCATGAGTTAAAAAAAGTGGAGAATCCTGCAAAAAAACAAAATTCTCCACTTTTCTATCATGTTTTTACCACATGACATATATTATAAATTTACTTTTTGGGCTACTTACTGATCTTTACCTTCTTCACACTGCTGAAACTTCCATAAACCTTTGCGCCTGTGGAATCTTTCTTATAGGCACGCACTTTGACATAATAAGTCTTGCCTTTTGAAAGTTTGCTTACCATTGTCACCGATATTGTTGATCGCTGAAATAACACTTCTTACTTCATTTGCCTGTCCCTGTATGGAAAATGTATAATCCATACCATCTACTTTTGTATCATTATTACCTTTACGAACAGTATTTTCATGTCCATCGCCATCCTCTAAACTTGTTGCCCAGGATGTCTCTGCTACCATTACTTTTTTGTCATAAGTATCAGCGATATTCTTTAAAGTACTGGTAAGATTGTCAAGTGTTCCATGCCAGTATGGATAATAAGAAGATGCAAATACATCATAGCTTACATCATATGTATTCAGATTTTTTGCATAAGTTGCATAGTTTGCGCTTTTTTCCGGATTTGCAAAATGAACAGCAACCAAGATATTCTTTCCTTTTGCCTCTCCTGCTGCGTGAACCGCATCTGCACCGGCATCAAAGATCCTGCACATGTTTTCCCATGTACTCTCACCACAGACACCGTTGTTTGTCTCATTTCCAACCTGAACCATTCCAACATCAACACCTGCATCTAACAGTTCTGTAATGCTCGCTGTTGTATAATCAGATACAGCTGTCACTTTCTGATCGATCGTATAACCCGCCCAGGCTTTCGGTGCCTTCTGTTTTCCCGGATCTGCCCAGAAATCAGAATAATGGAAATCAATTAACACCTTCATGCCTGCGTCGGTTGCCCATTTTCCGATTTTCTTTGCTTTTGCAAGATCGTTATTTCCACCACCGTATCCTTTTCCATTGCTGTCATATGGATCATTCCACACACGTATACGCACATAGTTGACACCTGCTTCTTTTAACTGGCTGAAGAACTCCTGATCACCTATCACGTTACCGTTCCAGTCTTTGAATGTCACTCCGCTGTCTCTTAAGCTGACATAAGATGACACATCCACACCTTTGATAAAATCATTGCTCAGTCCATCTACTTTCTGTACAAAAATACCATCAGCTCGGTATCAACGATGCCTGCATCAACCAGTGCATCTTTTGCAGCCTGCAGGACTGTTTTAGCTTCTGTTAATTCCTCTACGGTTTTGTTGTCTTTATCCCCATAAACTGCTTTTGCTGATGTAAGCGCTGTCTGTAATGCACTCCAGGTATCTGAAGTGTAATCTGACTCTGTCAGGGCTTCACAGGCTGTGATAAGGGTATTTAAAGCCTCTGCTGCTTCGGTTTTTTCCTCTCCATCAGACAGATTTTTTGTTAATGTAATGTCATCTACATCGAACCAGTATCCGGCACCTAATGTACCTGCAATTTTAATAATAATACTTCCGCTTTCATCTACTACTATATTTTCAACCTTAAACGTCGACCAGTTATTCCAGCCATTTTCCGTACTTAATACTGTACTCTCGTCTCCCGCATAAAACTTTAAATCTGCAGTTTTATCATTTGCTCCATCTATACTTAACATAGCGGTATAATTTCCTGCTGAAAGTCCCGTAATCTCCTGAGACATAACAAACTCGGCTTCGTTTTCCGACCAAATGTTGATATAACCCGTCGTATTATTTGTCATACCTGTGTCTGTACCTTTTTTTAAGTTTGGCGAATAATCGCCACCACCCAACAAAAATGTCCATCCAGATGCATCTGTCTCAAAATCTCCATTTGTTATCAGATTACTGCTGCTTGCAGTTTTTACATTCTCCGTACTTTCCTCTGTCTCTTCCACACTCACAGAAACTGTCTCTTCGCTTCCTGCTGCCCAGACATCCGTTGTCCCGGCACTTGTCACAATCAATGTCGCTGCCAGTGCCGCTGCCAGCATGCGCTTTACCATCCCACTTTTCATTATTTTTCCTCCCCCAACATCTTGTTTGCGCAACGCTGTTGTTCCTATGCTCTGAAAGAAATTTCATTTTCCCAGTTTTAACAACATTTCTCGTTTTTTTTCTTTGCGAAACCGGTTGTTCATATTGTTATTATATATGCCACATATAACTTGCGCAATAGACACAAATCATAGAATTTGCATGCACTTTGTCTTTATATTGCATTTTATTCATATTATTTTTGTGCTTTTATAAAATATTTTTCTATAAATCCACGCCCAATTTTTGCGCAACAGCGTTCGTTTTTTTACTATATTTTTCCATTTTATCAGCAAAAATTTCTGTTTATTTACTTTATTTATAATTATTTTCAATAAATTCGTTGTTTTTTCGTTTGCATAGGTATATAATGGAAGAAAAACGCAAAGGAGCATACGGTTATGAAAAACAAAAGAAAACAGATTTCCAATGAAATCTCAATCCGCATTCTGTCGGTCGTTATCACAATATTCGTCATTTTCTCTATTGTAGTTGCGATCATGATCGGGAACATCAGCTTGTCCTCACAAAAAGACGAACTGGAACTACAGTCAAAAGCTGCCTCATATCAGCTTGAAACCTTTTTTAAAAAGTACACAACTACCGCGGAACAGATGGCTCTCAATCCCGATATACGGGAAATCCTGACTGAAACTAAATCCGGCGATTCCATTAAAGAAGCCACCCTTTATCAGGATGTATTTAAAGAGCTGCAGAGTCATCAGGCAACAGACAGTGAAAACATTCTTGCTGCCTGGATCGGTGATATTGATGCTAATGTTCTGACCCAGTCAGACGGCTATACCAGTGACAGTTCTTTTGATATCACGCAAAGAGACTGGTATCAGGTAACACAAACCGGTAAAAGTATGCTCACCAACGCTTACACAGATGTCAGCACAGGCAAATTAATTTTAAGCGCCGCCGCACCCGTATACGATCCTTCCGGAAAAAATGTTGTCGGTGTTGCCGGATTGGATATTGCCTTAGACCATATCAACGAATTATTTTTCTCCTACACAGTAGGTGATAATGGTTTTGTAATTCTTTTAACATCTGACGGAACCATCATTTACCATCCAAATACAGATTATCAGTAAAAACTCTTACTGAGATTGGTGTAAGTGATAATGTAGTCAATGCTCTTGGAGGTGGAAATACCGCAGTAAAATATACCATTGGAAATAAATCAAGATATGGATATATTGTAGACATTACAGATACCGATTATTTTGTTTTAAGTTGTCTGCCAACCAGTGAATATTTTTCCAGCCTCACCATATGCATGGTTATTATGCTTGTACTGATCGTCATCGGTATTGCAGCCACTGTCATTGCCATCCGCAAAGTCGCTTCTGCTATTACAAAACCGATCAGTACATTAAATGATGTTGCACAGGAACTTGCCAAAGGAAACCTTGATGTATCCCTTAAGATTCACTCTGACAATGAACTCGGCGAACTTTCTGACTCCATCCAGTTAACGGTAGACCGCCTGAAGGAATACATTAATTACATTAATGAGATTACCTATGCCTTAAACCGTTTAGCAGATGGAAAATTAAAATTTACACTGAAATATGATTATGCCGGAGATTTTTCAAAAGTAAAAGAAGGTCTTATCAATATTTCTGAATCCATGCAAAACATCATGACTGATATTATCAACACTTCCAGTCAGGTGTCTGCCGGTTCTGAGGATCTTGCCAAAGCAGCACAAAGTATTGCGGAAGGCGCCACCACACAATCAGCTTCCGTAGAAGAACTTGTTGCCACCACAACTGCTGTTACCGATCAGGTAAAAGAAAATACTGCTGCTGCACAGGTTGCGGCTGATGAAACATTAAAAGTAACTGATATGATGCGAAACAGCAAAGATCAGATGTCACTAATGACAGAAGCAATGAATAAGATCACACAGACCTCCAATGAGGTTGTCGGCATCATTAAGACAATTGAAGATATCGCAGACCAGACAAATCTGTTAGCATTAAATGCTTCCATTGAAGCTGCACGGGCAGGTGAAGCCGGAAAAGGATTTGCTGTTGTTGCCTCCGAGATAGGTTCTTTAGCCGAGGAAAGCTCCAAAGCAGCCAATACGACCAAAGATCTCATCGGTATTTCCATTAACGAAATTGAACATGGAAACCAGATTGTAAATGACGTCGTCACTTCCATTCAGGAAGTCATGGAGGCTGTTCAGAAAGTAAATGAAATGATTTCAAAGAGTTCCGAAACTTATGTCCAGCAGGAGCAGAGCATGGAACAGCTTGAGATTGGTATTGAAGAAATTTCTAAAGGAGTGGAAGACAACTCTGCCGCTGCCGAAGAAACTTCTGCCACATCGGAAGAGCTTGCCGCTCAGGCTACTACGCTAGAGCAGCTTGTACAGAGATTTGACCTGACCAACGAGGAATAACACGCTGATCTAACGCCGGAACAGTTAAAAAATCCCCTGTAACCAGCAATACAAATATAGCAGGTTGCAGGGGATTTCTTCTATTCACTGTGAATTTTATTCGTTGCGAATTTATTCGCATACGTACGGCATTAATGCAACGTGACGAGCTCTCTTGATAGCTACTGTAAGAGCTCTCTGATGTTTTGCACAGTTGCCTGTGATACGACGAGGAAGGATTTTTCCTCTCTCAGAGATGTATCTCTTTAATTTGTTTGTATCTTTGTAATCGATTACGTTATCTTTTCCACAGAAAACGCAAACTTTTTTTTCTTCTATGCATTGGGCGTCTCTTCATTGGTGCGCCATCTTTGTCTGCTGCTTTATTGAAAGCCATGATAATTACCTCCTGTTGTTATCGTAAACCGCTATGTGAACCCACATCACGATTTCCATTAGTTAAATGGTAACTCTTCATCAATTCCATCCGGAATATTCATGAAGCCATCACCTGCTGCACTGCTCGGTGACGGTCTGTCGGAAGGATTAAAACCGGAGTTATCTCCACCGCCGCTGGCATTCTTGCTTTCTGCAAACTCTACGTTCTCAGCAACAACGTCCGTCGTGTAAACACGCTGTCCGTCTTTGTTGGTGTAGCTGCCAGTCTGAATACGACCTTCCAGAACGAATTTTGTTCCCTTACGTCCGAATCTCTCCAAAAACTCTGCTGTTCTGCCAAATGCAACACAGTTGATAAAATCTGTATTCTGATCATCTCCGTCACGGCGGAAACGGCGATCTACTGCAAGTGAAAATCTTGCGATCGCAGTAGCACTCTCGCCCTGAGAATAACGGATCTCTGCGTCTCTGGTTAATCTTCCCATAAGAATAACTTTGTTCATATACGATTCCTCTCTTCTATCAAACAAACCGTTGTCAGTTCAAAGAATCTTATTTCTCGTCTTTTCTTACTACTAAGAAACGAAGAACATTGTCCATGATGCGGACATCGCGCTCAACTTCTGCCGGAACAGTAGATGCAGCGTCGAACTGGATGAAATAATAGAAAGCTTCTGACATCTTCTGGATCTCATATGCTAATTTCTTCTTACCAGCCTCTTCTACTTCTGTTACGTTACCACCGGCACGAGTGATGTACTCTTTTGCCTTTTCTACGGTAGCTGTTCTCGCATCGTCTTCGATCTTTGCACTAACAACAAGTGCTAATTCATACTTATTCATGCGAATTTTCCTCCTTTTGGTCTCTGGCCCGCTCTTATATGAGTGAGCAAGGAATTTAATAATATATCACGAAGATATATTTTATCATAAAAATCAATAGTTTGCAAGAACTTTTTACTCAGCTTCCTTGCTCAGCTTCCTTTTTGCGGATTTCTCTGGTATTTTTCTCCACAAGTTTTCTTGCGATCATGATCTGGTGCCCGCAGCCTAAGCATTTCAACCTGAAATCTGCACCCACGCGCAGGATCTCCCATTCACTGCTGCCGCACGGATGCTGCTTTTTCAACCGCACCACATCACCAACTTCATATTTATCCATAAATCCTCTCTATTCTCCTATACTATTTATTCTGCGAGCAATTTGCTGCATCAATCGCAATCACAAGCATCATTCCAAGCAGTTCATCGCCCGGATTGGTAAAATCGATCACATACGTATCACCCCAGTGGAGTAATTGTTTTGAAATATGAATAATGGAACTGCAGCCGGAATATACATCATAATCCCAGCCACGGAAATCTCCCTCCACACGCCATCCATTAAAATCAATATCATATTTCGGCTGGAACAGGGTAAACTGTTTTTCGATCTGTCCTCTTTTGATCCCACCTGTTTCAATTTCAAAGACCGGAAGAAGATTAAACAGCTTCTGACGGATCATTCCAACCTCAACATGTGCCGCATCATAGACATGGATCTGATGTCCAAGTGCAAACACCTCTGCCCTGACAAAATACCGTACATTGCCCTCCTCATCATAGACATCATAAGTATCTGACCATGAAAACACTCTCTGTTTTATCAGTAAACGCATACATTCTCCTTTTAGATGTTTAAAATAGTACTTGCTCTGTTTACCGGATCTGTGAAAACACCTCACCAAGCCCTGCCTGGATTAAAAGATCTGCTCTGCCATCCATCGGTGTTGTAGATTTATTGATAAGCACCAGCTTGTTTCCCCGGTAATAGTCGATCAATCCTGCAGCCGGATATACTGCCAGCGAAGTTCCACCAATGATAAGCACATCTGCATGGCTGATATAAAATACAGCATCCTCTAAGGTCTGCTGGTTCAATCCCTCTTCATAAAGCACCACATCCGGTTTGATCTTACCTCCACACGCATCACACAGCGGAATCTCTGTACCGGATTTTAAAATATATTCCGCATCAAATCCTTTTCCACACTTCTGACAGTAATTGCGATGCACGCTGCCATGCAGCTCTAAAACACGCCTGCTTCCTGCCATCTGATGCAGTCCGTCAATGTTCTGTGTGATGACAGCTTTTACCTTGCCCGCAGCCTCTAACTCTGCAAGTTTCTGGTGTGTCACATTTGGTTTTGCATCAAGACATAGCATCTTATCACGGTAAAAACGGTAAAATTCTTCTGTATGTCTCATATAAAAGGTATGACTTAATATCGTCTCCGGTGGATAATCATATTTCTGATTATAGAGTCCATCCACACTCCTGAAGTCAGGGATGCCACTTTCGGTAGAAACACCTGCTCCCCCGAAAAATACAATATTATCTGACTCCTGTACCATTTCTAAGAACTTTTCTATATTTGACATGATCAATCCTTTCTCAGGACAAACTGTCCCACCAGTTCATTTAAAGACACTGCCTGTGCAGACAGCTCCTCACTGGTTGCAGATGATTCCTGTGCTGCTGCAGAATTTGACTGAACCACCTCTGAGATCTGGTTTACCCCTGATTCTGCCTGTTCCATCGCTCTTGCCTGCTCTGCCGACTGTTCGCTTAACATCTTTGATTCCTCAGCGATCTCTTTGATTCCTTCAACTACTTCCTCTAATGCCGCAGAAGCGCTTTCTGCCGCCTTATTCCCCTCTGCGATCTCCTGCAGGGAACCTTCGATCAGCTGGCGGGTATCAACTGCTGACTGCGCACTCTGCTCTGCCAGTTTCCTGATCTGGTCCGCAACAACCGCAAATCCTTTTCCCGCTTCCCCTGCACGGGCAGCTTCGATCGCTGCATTTAAGGATAACAGATTCGTCTGGCTTGCAATATCTTCGATATCAGAAATAATATTTTCGATTTTGGTTGATGTCTCATTGATCCGTCCCATAGCATCCGTCAAAGCCGTCATCTGTTCGCGGCTGTTATCTGCCTGCTTTGCATACTGGCTTGCTTTCTGGTGCGATGCCTCAAGCTTTTCTGCCGTGGCATTGACATTGTCCGTAATGTTCGTGATCGTTGCCGTCAGTTCTTCCACGGAACCTGCCTGGTCTGTTGCCCCTTCTGCCAGTGCCTGTGCAGATTCTGCCAGATTTTCAGAACCAGCAGAAACCTGTTTTGAAGCATCTTCAACCTGCTGTAACGTACTGTTCATCTGACGGTTCATCTTTCTCATGGCATCTTTTAAGGCTACAAATTTTCCGACATATTTATCTTCGATCCTGGTTCCGACAGCATAATTACCAGCCGCCATTTCTCCTAACAGCTCCCCTGCATCCGTAATAATCAGGTTCAGATTATGCGCCATCTGTTCCGCTTCTAAGATCATCTCTTTGATCTCGTCATCTGCCTCGCTCTCCGGGAACGGGCTGTCAAGATCACCTTCTGCAAATGATTTCAGACGTTCTGCCAAAGCTGTCAGAGGCTTTTCTATATCTACAGCCATCGTATTTCCGATACGGATGGAAATCACAATACAGACCACGATCACCGCTATGATCACGATCATAAATATGAGCTCCATATTATGTAATGATGCCTTTGATGCATCACCCTTTTGTACATTCAGATCCATCAGTGTTGCCAGATCCTGATAAATTTTGTCATACTGTGGTGAGAGTTCACCGGTGTCGATTTCCTGTGCTTTTAAATAACCATCATCCGAAGATGATGTTGCAAGCTCTAAAACTTCTGCATCAATATCCCAATAGCCGTCCAGATCCGTAACTAACGTATTATATGCCTCTTTTGCCTGTGGGAAAACCATGGTACTTTCTATGTCTTTCAGATATGTTTCAAAGGCTTCCTTTTTCTGATCATGCAGCGATACCTGTGCCTCGATCATGTCCTCCTCATCATATCCAACAACAGCACGCAGGGCGCTTCTCGTCTCTGAAAATGTAACCATTGCCTTACCGATATCTCCCTGCGAGAATCCATAATTAGTCATCGCATATTCATATCGGCCAGACGCGACCAGCATTGCAATAATTCCAAGCACTGCTGCGATCGTCGCAATGCCTGTTACCATTTTAAATCCGGTATTTAACCGCTTTTTTATCTTCATGTCTTTCAGCTTTTGCATAACCGTTCACCTTCCCTTTTGTAATATACCTTTAACATGCATAATTTTAGTATATTTTCGATGCATTTTCAAGGTTTGCCACCCACGATACTGCTAAATTTTATCATCAAAAAACAGTAGTCTAGCAATCTGCCTTCTGCAGCTCTAAACTACTGTTTTTTAGTTGCGGGAACAGGATTTGAACCTGTGACCTTCGGGTTATGAGCCCGACGAGCTTCCAGACTGCTCCATCCCGCGCTATTGCAACAGAACATGTGCTCTGTTCGTTTACATAATTTTATTATAGACCTTATCTTTCCCATTGTCAAATAATTACAGATCAATATCCCATCATCCCGCCAGCACTACGCTCGCCGCCATTCCGGCTGCCGTGGCAGCCAGCGCCCCTGCAAGCGTATAGCGGCTCTTTTTGATTTTTACACTCATAAAGTAAACAGACATCGTGTAAAAAATTGTCTCCGTGCTTCCGAGCATGATCGACGCCATCCGCCCAAGCAGCGAATCCGTCCCATACTCCTTATAAATATCTAAAAGCAAACCTGTTGCCGCCGAAGATGAAAACATTTTCACAACAGCAAGTGGAAGCAGTTCGGACGGGAATCCGATCTTTTCTGTGAAAATAGCACATACATTTGAAAAACATTCCAGAAATCCGGACGCACGCAGGATTCCAACAGCAACCATCAGTCCGATCAGTGTTGGCATGATCCCTATGACTGTTTCAAATCCGTCTTTCGCTCCCTCGATAAACTCTTCGTAGATATTGTGCCTGCACAACAGCCCATATCCGATAATCAAAAAAATCAGAAGTGGTATCATGATATCGGATAAAAACATCATTATCTGCATAGGACACTTCCCGAAGCTGCTGTTAGTTTATTATATGTATCAACGATTCACATTATTCATGCGATTTTCGCGCCAGCCGTTCATAATCCTCCTGCGGCATCGGTTTTGCGAAATAATATCCCTGAATATAATTACAGCCAAGTCTCTTTAGCATCTGTACCTGTTTCTTTTCTTCAACGCCTTCTGCAATGACCGGCATATCCAGCGCTTTTGCCATCTGGATAACTGCCGCTAAGATCTTTTCTCCGCGCCCATCATCTTTGCCTTTGGAAAGAAACTTCATATCAATTTTCAGTACATCCAGATCAATGTCCTTTAACACGTTCAAAGATGAATATCCGCTTCCAAAATCATCCATCAGAATTGTAAATCCTGCCTTGTGCAGATAATTCACCGCATTTAAGATGACATTTTCCGTATCGGAAAAAACACTCTCCGTCAGTTCTAAGTGCAGGTACTCCGGTGGTATCCGGTATTTTTCCACAAGATTGACCAGTGACTCTAAAAAATTTGGATTATAAAGGTTGACACGGGAAACATTCACCGAGATCGGATCCGGCTTACGTCCTGCTCTTAACGCCGTGGCAATAAGCTGGCAGACCTGATCCCACACATAATAATCAAGTTTTATAATAAAACCGTTCTTCTCGAAAACAGGTATAAACTCTCCCGGTGAAACCATCGTCCCATCCGGTTTTTTCCAGCGTACAAGTGCTTCCGCGCCACGCGGCGTATAACCATCTAACTCATACTTCGGCTGAAAATAAACGACAAACTGTTTTTCCTCAAGTGCCGTATCCATTTCGTTTATGATCTGCTGCTCCCGCTGCATCTCTTTTCCCATCTGTTCCGTGTAGAGTGCCTCATGATGCATATACTGCCCCTTGCATTCCTGTGCCGCAATTACAGCATGCTCATAGATTGCCGATACCTCCATCTCCTTGTCCCGAATGATATAACATCCCGCCGACGTCTCAAGATAACAGCGTAGCTCCCCGTTTTTCTTCACCTGTTCCCGGATCTTCTGGGCGATCAGCAGTGCATCCTGTTCTTTTTCTACCGCAACACAGATTCCAAAAACATCGGAATTTAATCTGCCATAAGTATACGTCTTATATGCACTGAGTACACCGCAGATATTGTGCGCCATACATCTTAACAGACGGTCTCCTTCTGCCGCACCATAGAAAGAATTGATCATTTTAAACCGGTCAATATCCAGCCGGATAAATGCAAATGTCTCATCCTTACTGTCATCCAGCATCTCCCTCGTCTTCTGGTAAAACATCTGACGGTTATAAATTCCTGTCAGGGAATCATACTCTAAAAAGTGCTGTTTGCTCCTTTTGATGGCATTCATGACACGAAACCAGATGATCTCCCGGTGGAATGACTTCGGTATAAAATCCCATACCCCATACTCCAGACAGCGTTTTTCATTTTCTACATTGTCTTCCGTTGTCGCAATGACGATCGGAATATACTTATATTCACTGTGTTTTTTGAATTCCTCCAGAAAAGCAAATCCATCCATTACAGGCATAATAAGATCCAGTATAATTGCCGCTACCGAAAGTCCTTTATCCTTTTTCAGATACTCCAGTGCCTTTTTCCCGTCTTCTGACTCTACGATCTGATAAGCTTTACGGAAAATATCAGCCAGGGACTGCCTGTTGAGCTTATTATCATCTACAATCAAGATCTTATTTTTTTTCATTGGTATCCCTCACTTTCTCTGAGGATTTGTCTTACACATAAATCTATTCTCATTATAATGTCTTTTATCAAATAGTACAACGAATTATTTGTCAGATTTTGTAAATATTTTGTCTGATTTTACAAAAAATAATCGCAGTCAGTGTACTGCATGTCGTTGCGATCAGTGCCGGACCGACGATCTGCGCCGGATTCACACTTCCATACTGGCTGCGGTAGGCAATAATGTTTACCGGTATGATCTGAAGGGATGAAATATTGATGATCAAAAATCACACATCTCGTTGCTGGCGGTCCGCTCCCCTTTTTTTACTGTGCCATCTGAAAATGCTTTCTTTCCACGCTCTTTTTCTAATTCCGCCAGCGCCTCCATCGCTTTTAATCCGGCTGGTGTTGCTGCCCATCCCAGTCCGAATATATTTGCAATCATATTGGTGGCAATATATTTATTTGCCGGATGATCTTTTGGAATATCCGGGAACAGAAAATGCAGCACCGGCGCAAGACGCCTTGACAATCCTGCAATGATACCTGTTTTTTCAGCGATTTTCATCAGTCCAACCCAGAAAGACATCACTCCCATCATGGTAATACAGAGTGTTACCGCCTCTTTTGCCGAGTCAAGCGCTGCCTGCGTAACCGCCGGAAGTGTGCCGTGAAATGCGGCAAATACAACGCCTGTCAAGATCATAAATGCCCAGAGATAATTCATATGTACCTCTCCGGTTTTTCTTTTATTTTATTTCTATATATCGCCATATATGTACCATTATTCATATAGAACTTTTTCAGTTATTTTTTCTAAATGTCAACATATATATCACTAACACCTGGATTTTTGAACTGAGGTATTTTATCTTGATATGGTTTTCTGATATTTTTCACAAATTTCCACGCTTAAGCCGGATATCCACACTTTTTCTCATTTTGCTGGTCGTTTTCCCCACAGTTTTCTCAGACGGATGCGCTTTCTCCAGGCATGCTCCGGATCAGTCTGCCCGTATCTCTTCCGGATATGAACCGGATCAGGCAGATTCTGTTTCTTCTGAATCCACTGATAATGACAATCAACGCACAGACAGCTCATCCGCGAATGCCTTTGACGAGTTTTTATTGCAGCTTTTCCGCTCGGAGGCTGCCCAGAATACCATAAACCTTCATTTTTCCCTCTCCTCCCCGGAATCTTACGGAATCACAGAAGTTCCAATTTCACTTGGCAGTATTTCCAGTCAGGCATCAAATGAAAACCGTGCAGCCCTGGAAAACACGACTGCCGCCCTAAAACGTTTTGACCGCGAAAAACTTTCCAAAACCCGGCAGCTGACTTACGATATTTTGTCGGATTACCTTGCTATGGAGCAAAAGGGGACTGATTTTTCACTTTATGAAGAATACTTAAACCCTTCCTCCGGCACTCAGGCACAGCTTCCAGTACTTTATGAAGAGTATCGTTTTTCCTCCGAAGATGACATCAAAACTTACCTGAAACTGCTGCCCCTGACCGGTTCCTATTTTAACCAGATCATTGCTTTTGAAAAACAAAAAGCTGCCGCCGGGCTCTTTATGTCCGATGCCATCTGTAAAAGTGTGATCGAACAGTGTTCCCGTTTTGCAGACGATGGGGACGATCATTATCTGATCTTAACTTTCAATAAAAAAGTGGATGCTTTTAAGGATCTGTCAGATGAACAGAAGACCGCCTATAAAAAACAAAATGAAAAGATTGTAAAAGAAGTGATTTTCCCTGCCTATACTTCACTGGCATCTTCCTTAACCAGCCTGCTTGGCAGCGGAAAAAATGAAAAAGGGCTCTGTTATCTGAAACACGGCAGAGATTATTACGAATATCTCGTCTACGAAAATACCGGCTGTGCGGATTCGATTGCGGATATACAGACTATGATCGGTCAGAAAAGACTTTCTGATCTAAGTGAAGCGGCCGCCCTGACGGATTCAAATCCCTCTCTCTGGAAGGATGCACAGAAAGCTTCTCTTTCCTATGCAGAACCCGCCTCTGTTTTAGAACAGTTGAAAGAACAGATGCAGGCAGATTTTCCAAAGGCTCCGGATGTCTCTTACACCGTCAGTCCTATTGAGGAATGTATGGAAGATTATCTTGCACCGGCTTATTATATCACTGCACCAATTGATGATTACAATGCCAATTCTATCTATATCAATGCAAAAACGGATGCATCCACCATGCGGTATTTCACAACGCTCGCCCATGAGGGTTTTCCCGGCCACCTGTATCAGACGATCATGTCCTATCAGTCTGGACTGCCGGCGATACGCAGTATTTTAAACTATCCGGGATATGTGGAAGGCTGGGCGACCTATGTGGAGATGATGTCCTATCATTATGCCGGCTGAGGAGGATGCCGCAACGCTTCTCGCCTTAAACCAGTCTGCCCTTTTAAGCCTTTATGCCTCGACCGATATCGGCATCCATTATGACGGCTGGTCGCTTGCCGATACGATAAAATTCTGGAACGATTACGGGATCAGCGATCCGGACACCATTGCAGAGATTTACCGCTATATCATATCAGAACCGGCAAATTATCTCCGTTATTATGTGGGTTATCTGCAGTTTCTGGAATTAAAGGACTATGCAAAGGAAATCTTTGGCAGTGATTATAATGAAATCTCATTTCATCAGGCAGTGCTTTCGATCGGCCCGGCACCGTTTCAAATCGTAAAGGATTATCTGAAAGATTTTTACCAGAAGTGACGAATCTACTCTTCCTTCAGCAGTGCCTGATATACATCCCGTTTGCTCATGCCGCGGTCTTTTGCCACCAGTTTCATCGCCTCTTTGCGCGGTGTCCCCTGGCTTTCATATACCTGCATATGTTCCTCTAACGACATATCCTCCCAGGACTTTCTTGCCTCCTCGGCAAGTTCCTCGAAGGTTTTTCCATGAATCACGAGCACATACTCTCCGCGCGGCTCATTTTCACCATAATAGACAAGGCTGTCCGACAACGTCGTACGCATCTTTTCCTCATAGCGTTTTGTGAGTTCCCGGCAGATAGAGATCTGCCGGTCTCCGAGCGTATCATACAGTTCTTCTAATGTTTTGACCAGATGATGCGGCGCCTCATAAATGATGATCGTGCGCGTTTCGTCCTTTAATTCCTGTAAAATAGCGGCACGCTCTTTTTTATCCCGCGGTAAAAACGCCTCAAATGCGAAACGTCTTGTCGGAAGCCTGACATGGTAAGCGCCGTAATACATGCCGCCGCTCCCGGCAGGGAAGTCACTTCGATCCCTTCCTCATAACAGATGCGCACTAAATCTTCGCCCGGATCCGAAATTCCCGGCGTACCCGCATCCGTGATCAGTGCAATATTTTTTCCTTCCCGCAGTTTATCTACAAGCTGATAGGCTTTTTCTATTTTATTGTACTCATGATAACTCGTCATCGGCGTTTGATCTCAAAATGATTCAACAGCTTAATGGAATTTCTGGTATCTTCCGCTGCGATCAGATCCACTTCCTTTAATGTACGAAGCACCCGGTACGTGATATCTTCAAGATTGCCGATCGGCGTTGCACATAAATATAATTTTCCTGCCATCGTTCTCTCCATTTTCGGAATATTATGCTGATTCTTATTAGCACATTATAAAACCACTCCGTAAAATTGACAAGAAAATCCTGCGTTATACTAAGATAAGCTTTCATGTTCAATTAATTGATTCACCTTCCTGCGAAGTTCAATGAACTCATCCGTATCTTTGAGTGACAGATCACGATCATATGGCAGCAATACCGGAACCTCTGCCTTTACGGTTCCCGGTCTCTGTGTCAGCACATAAATTTTACTGGATAAAAAGACTGCCTCCTCTATATCGTGTGTGACAAAAATAACAGTCGGCTTTTCCTCCTGCCAGATCTGGCGCATTAAAAGCTGCATGTCCGCTTTGGTCTGCGGGTCTAAGGCAGAGAACGGTTCATCCATAAGCAGTACCTCCGGGCTGTTTGCCAGTGCTCTCGCGATCGCAACCCTCTGTTTCATGCCACCGGAAAGTTCTCTTGGATAACTGTCACGGAATTTTTCCAGTTTGATGATCTTTAAATATTTATTCAGAATCTCTTCCTGCTGGTCCGCCGGCATTTTCCGCAGTTTTAATCCGAACTTAATGTTATCTCCGACTGTCATCCACGGAAAAAGTGTATAGGACTGGAATACCATGCCACGATCCGCTCCAGGACCTATGATGTCACGATCCTGAATGACGATCTTTCCCGATGTCGCAGTGTCAAGACCGCCGATCATACGCAAAAGAGTGGATTTACCACAGCCGGACGGTCCTACGATCGAAACAAATTCATTTTCCATGACATTGATATTCACATCTTTCATCGCCTGGACATCGCCCTTGGCAGATGGATATATTTTCTGCAGATCTCTGACATAAACGGTACTGTTTGCAAGATTTGCCTCTATATGATCTTCCGCAGGCGGAAGTATATTCTTTTTTTTCTTAAAAAATCCCATATGCTAAAACCTTACCTTTCTAACGGTTTACGCAGCCGCCCACGGAAACAGTTTTTTATTTAAAAATGCAAAAATACGGTCCGTAATCAGTCCAAGCAGACCGATCAAAATAATGTTGGCAAAAATAGCGTCCGTCTTTAAGAAACGCTGCGATTTTAAGATTGTGTATCCAAGTCCTGTATTTGCAGCTACCAGTTCGGCGCTGACCAAATAGGTCCACGCCCAGCCGATCATCATACGCAGTGTTTCCATCAGTCTTGGCATCATTGCCGGAATCAGGATCTTAAAGATCGTCTTTGGAGTGTTTGAACCTAACGTATACCCGGCATTGATCAGATCATCCGGTACCGCAAGCGCATCATCCGCAACCATTAATACAAGTTGGAAAAATGTACCGATAAAAATGACCGTGATCTTCGCACTTTCTTCGATTCCTACCCATACCATGATAAGAGGTACAAATGCCGGAACCGGCATATAACGGACAAACTCACACAGTGGGCGAATAAATGCTTCTGCCTTTTTGAATGTTCCAACTAAAATACCGATCGGAACACCTAAAAGAACCGCATATACAAAACCAAGAGTGATACGGTAAATACTAATGCCTGTGTTCTGAAGCAGGCTTCCATCCTTGATGGACTCTATATAGTAGTTCACCACATTTTGTGGTTTCGGGAGAAAAATTTCCTTGATCGCTCCACTTTCACTTGCAATCAGCCACGCAGCAAGTACAATGACAAATGAAAGTATTGCAAACAATAGATATTTTTTTCTGTCGATTTCCTTTCTTATCTTAATTCGAATCATTATTCTGCCCCCTTAATGTAGGTATCATCCAAAATAGAGCTTAAATCATCCGGGATCTCATTGATCATCTTGGTTGATAACAGAAACTCCGCCGATTTCTGTAACGTATAAGAAAGATAGGTATAATCATCTCCGTCTTTAAAAGTTTCTTCATTCTTTGCCTTATCAAAATAGTAACACCGTCTAACATGGTCATATAATCATCTCTGGTAAGTTCTGCACCGTCGCAGATTGCCTGAATGAAATCATCATCTCTTGCATTTAATTTTTCAACACCATCAAACCAGGAATCGACGATTTTCTGTACCGCATCGGAACTTGAATCCAACACTTCCTGTCTGACCGCAAGTGTATCCGGGATCAAACCAGGCTCTTCCTTTGTGCTGTACAAAAGTTTTCCACCTGCACCTATCGCTGTGGAAAGTGTCGGCTCCCAGAGCACTGCTGCATCGATACTTCCCGCAATGAATGCCGGGCCTGCATCGTTAATCGTCATATTGACAAAGTTGACATCATCGACCGTCATATTGTTTTCTTCTAATATTTTCAGCAAAAACATATGCTCTAAGGTACCAACCTCAGTTGCAACTGTCTTACCCTTTAAATCTTCAATACTGTTAATTCCATCCTGTACCACGATACCATCTGCACCGTAGGAATTATCATTGACTAAAACAACTTTAAAATCCACACCCTCATTGACCGGCGCTACCGCATCGGAAGCTGCGATACAGATACCATCCACCTGTCCGGAATAGAATGCAGTTAGGGAATCACTGTATACCGGGAAGAACTGGAGGTCAACATAGACACCATTCTGTTCAAAAATACCGGTGTCCTTCACGCCATACCATGCATACCAGCCGGACATCGGACTGACACCAAGGATGAACGGATTGCTCTCTGTTCCTTTTGCCTCTCCTGCATCTGCGGTCTTTTCCGTCGCTTTTGCACTATCACCATTTGCTGTACTGTTTCCTGATGTGCTGTTATTTCCACATCCTCCTAACATGGCAAGTGCATCATTGCAATGAGCAGAATACTGATACTTCTCTTAATTTTTTTCATATGGTTGTCCTCCTCTTCCTCTTACTGCGCTTACATGATCGCTTCGATTCCTTTTTCTCCGGTTCTTACGCGGATCGCATCATTAACCGGAAGTACAAAAATTTTTCCGTCTCCGGCATGATTCGTCTTATTAACCTCCACAACCGTGTCGATCAGTTTCTGTAAATCTTCATCCCTGACAAACATATCGATCATTCTTTTTGCGACCAGTCTGTGTTTTACCGGTGCGCCCTCATCATAATCGTAATGTACCGGACATTTTCCCCGCCCGATGATCTCACGGATCGTCATGGAATGAAATCCCGCTTGATCTAACGCCTCCTTCGTTGGAAAATACATTTTCGGTCTTAATATGATCATTACCTCTTTCATTGCGGCACCTCCGTCCTATAACTCGTCTTTTCCACTGCTGATCGTGATCGCACGTTCTACATCACTGACAAAGATCTTTCCATCTCCATAGGTTCCGTTTTTATCGACTCTTGCATTTTCAACGATCACTTTCAGTACTTTATCCACATCTTTATCTTCTACAACAAGCATGATCAGTTCTTTTGGAATCTCATCATAATAGGTATCACCTACTTTTAAGCCCTTCTGTTTTCCACGTCCAAGCACACTCATTTTGGTTGCTGCTGCAAAACCGCCTGCAAGCAGTGCATCAAGTACATCCTCTGATTTTTCCGGTCTGACAATCGCTTTTATCATCTTCATGTTTGTTTCCTCCATTTCTTCCTGCTTATTGTTCATTAACTACTTCATTCCTTATTTATGCCTTTTATCATTACATGTTTGTTATTACGTCTTTATTGTTACACTTCGTACTTCCCGATATCAGTGATCTCCTTTGCGTTTGCCAGCCCGTATTCCTCACACAGAAATCCTTTTACGATCCTGCCATCGGATAATTCCACATCCCCGATACAGAGTGGTTTCCTGATCTGCCTAAAAATGCTCCGACACTCACAACCGGCAGCTCATAGATATCAACTGCGATCGCAGCGCCTTTTTTTATCGTCATACACCATCCAGGTTTTTCCGGTACCGTATCCAGAAGGTACAGCCTGTAATGCGGTGCGGTGTTTACACTTTCCCGATAGGAAGCCCCAAGCTCTGTGAGCTGGCTTTCCAGAGGAAATCCTTTTTTGTGCAGTCCGCATACCGCAAACGGGATACTCTGTGTCTTTAAAAACTGCTCCGCCGTGCCAAGGATCTCGCCCTCCTGATCGGATAATGAGAAAATGGTAATTCCAAACGGAATGCTTGTATCTGCCGTATTTTCCGGCACTGCTATGGCACACATGTCAAGCAGGTTACAGTGATTTGTATAAAGTCCCATCTGACTGTTTGTGGAAATCGGATCTTTTCTGACATCATCTCTTTTAAATGTACCGCCCGCCGTCGGCATGATGAGAACGGCGTCTTTTAAAATGTGTCTTGCCCGTATCCGGTATTCCTGTAACTGGTGCATCGCCTCGAATACTTTTCTTGCCGTGTGCTCCGGTTTATCGCCTGACCTTAAAATTGTTTCTGTTACCGGAAATACTTTTCCCGGGTGGCTCTCCACGAAATCACCGAGATCTTTCCAGCGCTCTGCCACCCAGGGTCCGTCATAAAGAATGGATGCTGCCTTTGAAAACATCGTGTAATCGATATATTCCACGGTAATTCCCATATCCTCGATCCGCTTTTTCGCCTGTTCCCATTTTGCTTTGTAAATATCTTCATATGGTCCGTAAAATGTCACACCGTCTTTTGCCAGACAGATTTTTTTCGGAAGTTTTGGCAGTGGCTCTTTGTACTCCCTTGACCAGCAACACTCTTCATCCACGCCGCGTGCCGCAAGGTTGACTTTCTCTGCATCTTCCAGGCTGTTTGCAAACACGGTGACACAGTCAAGGCTTGCGCATGCCGGAACCACTCCTTTGGTCGACCAGGCGCCGAGAGACGGCTTGTAGCCGACCAGACAGTTTAATGCTGCCGGTACACGGCCGGAACCTGCGGTATCTGTTCCCAGTGAGAACGCTGCCATTCCAAGTGCCACAGAGACTGCGGAACCGGAACTTGATCCACCGCTGATCAGCTCTGGATCAAGTGCGTTTTTTACTTCTCCATAAGGGCTTCTTGTTCCGACAAGGCCTGTTGCAAACTGGTCTAAGTTGGTTTTCCCGACCGGAAATGCACCTGCCTCGATCAGTTTTTTTACAACCGCTGCATCTTCTTCTGGATCATATGCATAATCCGGACACGCTGCTGTCGTAGGAGATCCCGCCACATCAATGTTGTCCTTGACTGCAAACGGGATACCCCATAATGGAAGTGATTCCATATCTTTTGGAAGTTTTTCAATGTAATCCATCATCCGTTTTAGATCCGGCGCGACAATCCAGATATTATAATCCCTGTACTTTTCTGCCCGGCGCACGATCTCGCCGGCAAGCTCCTCCGGAGTAAGTGATCCTTCTTTATAACTGTTTCTGATCCATGTCATTGTCAGTTTTTTGGGGAAATATTTCATATTTATCACTCTCCTTTTACACGCGGATACTTGCCGCAAGCTGTCCGGAATTTACCTGTTCGCCCGGTTTTAAATATACTTTTTCAATGATTCCGCTGTACTCTGCCGTAACCGGGAATTCCATTTTCATGCTCTCTAAGATCACAAGAGTGTCCCCCTCTCTGACCTTCTGTCCGTCCTCGACTAATACCTTCCATACACTTCCCGGAATATTGGTTCTTGCTGCCTCACAGCCGTCCGGTACGGTTTCTTCCACGATTGCCGGTGCATCCTGTGTCTCGGAATCAAACTCATCGAGTCCTTTTTCTTTCCACATCTTCCGCTCTGCCTCAAAAGATGCTTCCTGATGATCTTTAAATGCCCGGATCGTATCTCCATGTTCCTTTAAGAACTGCTCATATTTTCCAAGGTTGAAGCTTGTCTCTTCTATCTTAATCTTGAACCTGCCACGAAGAAAATCTTCTCTGTCTTTTAAGATTTCCTCTGCGCTGACCGGATAGAAACGGATCTGATCAAAGAAATCCAACAGCCATGGTTTTCCATGTTTGAAATATTCTGTCTCTTTTAACGGATTCCACATCTGAATGGTACGTCCGACAAACTGATAACCGCCAGGACTCCATACCATATACACACAGGTATGCGCCGCCGATTCCAACTGCATTTTCCGGTGTCCATGGTCTTGCCGGGTTGTATTTGGTCGTTACCATACGGTGTCTCGGATCAACGGGTGTTGCAACCGGAGCTCCAAGATAAACATCGCCAAGTCCAAGTACCAGATAATCCGCATCAAATACAATCTTCTTTACATCCTCTATGCTGTCTAAGCCGTTGATCCGGCGGATAAATTCCGGGTTGCTCGGACACCATGGTGCGTTTGGTCTTACCGTCTGCTGATAACGCTTCGCTGCAAGCTGTGTCTGCGGATCATCCCAGGATAACGGAAGCCAGATGATTCTTGACGGAACCGTTACATCGGAAAGTTCCGGTAATGTGCGGTTGGTTTCAAGTACCGCTGCAAGCATTTCCTTAAGGGAAATCTTTTCGATATCAAAATGTATCTGTAAGGAACGGATGCCCGGTGTCAGGTCAATGACCGGCAGATCTTTTTTCTTTAACTCCTGCATGAGAACGTGAACCCGGAAACGGATCGCAATATCGAGTTCCATCTCTCCGTATTCCACCAGAATATTATCTTCACCATCAAGCCTTGCAACGATCTTTGTTCCCGCTGCCGTTTCCTCTGCGAGGATCGCGTAATGATAATCAAGATCTTTTTGCTCCGGCAGTACAACTTCTTTATATTCATGACGAAGATTTGCTTCCTCCGCTTCCCGGATTTCCTTTGCCTGATCTAAATCAAGAAGCCTGAAGTGAACTTTATCGCCCGGATGAAGCTGTCCTAATTTCCACATCTCGCCTTTTGCCGTTGTCACGGAACATACGAATCCGCCAAGGCTCGGACCATCCGGTCCAAGTAAAATGGACTGGTCACCGGTCAGATCCAGGGTACCTACCGCATAGGCATTGTCGTGAATGTTTGACGGATGAAGTCCTGCCTCGCCGCCATCCTCCCGTACCCACTGCGGGATCGGACCATTTAAACGGATACCGGTTCTCGCACTGTTAAAGTTTACCTCATACTCAGATTCTGTTAAGGTCTTTAAGTATTCCGGTTTCAAATATTCCGGTGTCGGCTGTGGTCCCGGGATCACACCGATCGTCCACTCATTCGTCAGTTTTGGACGATATTTTTCCGGCATGGAATCGATCGAATCGATCACACATTTTTCCTGTAAACGAAGCACATCTCCGGTGCGTAAGGTACGTCCGTTGTGTCCGCCGAATTTTCCATCAATAAAGGTAGAACTGCTGCCCATGATCTTTGGCATATCAAATCCGCCTGCCACTAAGAGATAGGTTCTCATTCCGACTTTACAGTCTGTAAATTTCAACACCTGCATGGCGGATGCATGTACCACCTGATACATCGGGATCTCCACTCCATCTAAGGTTGCCTTCATATCTGCACCTGTGATACAGAAACTTACGGTTGTACGGAAACGGTAACTGCCGCCTCTTAATGTCAGCTCTAATCCCGGTGCACTCTCATCATTGCCAAGAATGCTGTTTCCAATTCGGAAGTTATAAGCATCCATTGGGCCACAAGGTGGAACTCCGACAAACCAGTAACCGATCATGCCCGGATAATCCTGAACCGTTGTCTGTACTCCGCCGTCAAGTACTTCGATTGCATGCTCCTGTGGCATAAAATCTTTTAACATTCCGGTAAATAATGCACCGGTCTGATAGGTTTCTGTTTTTAACAGTGCTGCTAAATACTGCATATTTGAGGTAATTCCATACACTCTTGAATCCCTAAGTACACGTTCCATCTTTGCGATCGCATCGGCACGGTCACTTCCATGTACGATCAGTTTTGCAAGCATCGGATCATAAAGGGATGTTACCTCCACACCTTTCTGGATCCAGGTCTCCACACGCGCTTCCGGTGAAAATGTAACCGCATCGATCTTTCCTGTGCCAGGGCGGAATCCGTTAATGCAGTCCTCAGCATAGACACGAACCTCGATCGCATGTCCCTGCGGCTTATGTACCAGTGATTTTATATTTTTTAACTCACCGGCAGCCTCTTTGACCATCCACTCCACAAGGTCGATCCCAAGTACCTCCTCTGTGATACCATGTTCCACCTGAAGTCTTGTATTTACCTCAAGGAAATAAAACCCTTCTGTCTGGTCATCATATAAAAACTCAACTGTTCCGGCACTTCTGTAAGAAGCCTCCTTTGCAAGCCGCTCTGCTGCCGCATACATTTTTTCCCTGACTTCATCCGAAAGATTCGGTGCCGGACTCTCCTCAACAACTTTCTGGTTTCTTCTCTGTACCGAACAGTCTCTCTCTGCCAGTGCTGTTGTCTCACCATATTCGTTGCCGAAAATCTGCACTTCCACATGGCGGGAACGTGTTACATATTTTTCAAGAAATACGCCGGCATCGTTAAAGTTCGCTGCAGCAAGATGACAAACTGCATCATAAGCCTGCCGTAATTCTTCGGTGGAGTTACAGATCCTCATTCCGATTCCACCGCCGCCTGCGGTGCTCTTTAAGATAACCGGATATCCGATTTTTTCTGCCTCTGTAACTGCTTCTTCCACTCCGGACAAAAGTCCGGTTCCAGGTAACAGTGGAACATCTGCCTTCTCTGCAAGTGCTCTTGCGGAATGTTTCAAACCGAATAACTTGATCTGTTCAGAATCCGGTCCAATGAACTTAATGCCGTTCTCCTCACATTCTTTCGCAAAATCTGTATTCTCACTCAAAAATCCGTATCCCGGATGGATGGCTTTTGCACCGGTATCCAGTGCAGCTTTATGATCTTTTTTGTATCGAGGTATGTCTCTTTTGCCGTACCATCGCCAATGTATACTGCCTCGTCTGCACGTTCCACATGTAAACTATCCTGATCCGCCTTCGAATATACAGCAACACTGCCGATTCCCATTTTCTTTAAGGTACGTTCAATTCGAACTGCGATTGCTCCACGATTTGCTATCAGTACTTTATCAAACATAGGGAATCCTCCAAACTTTTTTCACATTTTTACTCTGCGTCCCAGATCAGCATCCTGATCGGGGTCGGGTTGTATGCATTACATGGATTATTGAGCTGCGGACAGTTGCTGACTAACACCATCGTATGCTCTAACGCTTTCATCTCCACATATTTGCCCGGTGCAGAAACACCATCATCGAATTTTGAACCGCCATCCTTTGACACCGGAACATTCATGAAAAAGTTAATGTTTGGGGCAAGGTCACGTTTCATGAAACCATGCGTATCGTCTGCAAGCTGTAACATGAAGCTGTCTCTGCAGTTGTGCATGTAAATTTTTTCTCTTGCATATCTTACTGTATTGCTCTGTGCGGAACATGCACCGCCGATCGTGTCATGACGTCCGGTTAGATCTGCCGTGATCTCTAACAACGGCTTTCCTGACTCAGTTCTTAGGATCGTACCTGTTGTCAGATAAATATTCTTCTGCATCACGATCGTTGGGATTGCTCCGTAATGATCCTCCGGGTTGGTCATGTCATAAAATGTGGTATCGACTGCCTGATTTCCTTCCATGTCTACAATTCTTAAGGACTGTCCCGGAAGCAGTTCATGCATCCAGCCTTTCCCGGCTTCCACGACTTCGTTATAAATTGCATTTTCTTCTTTTAAATCACTTGTTTTCTCTATAAATCCGTACATATCTCTTAACCTCCGTTTTCTACAACAATTTTCTCTGCCTGATTGTTTACTGATTTGGCTCCATTCTGCCTTTTAACGTCCCAGCAGGTTGTAATATTCCCATGTATTTTCAAAAGCTCTGTAATTCTCCGGACGATAGTTGACACATTCATCGGTCAGATCAACTTCCGGTGCATCATATACTTCGATGGAAACCGGAACCGAAGGAAATTCTTTTGCTGGATCTAACGGGTTTGGTGTATTTGATACGATAAAGATCATATCCATTTCCGTGCGGAGTGTTACGGTTGCTCCCTCTTTACAGTGGCCTTCCTCAAAATGCATGCTGCCATCTTCCTCAATGTAAACTTTTGAGAAAAGGTTCACGCACGGGACTAAATCTCTCGCGCTCATATTGTTGCGCACCAGCTCCATTTTGAAGTTCTCCTCACCGCAGCGGTGCCAGTCATTTCTCATTTCCTGATAAGTTGTCTTTCCGTATTTCTCATCGGTGAGAAGCCTTGTCGTATATCCTGAGATCGTATCATGCCATCCAAGGCTGTCCTCCACGATACTGGCCAGCACACGTCCGTTATCGCTCATCAGCACATTTCCTTTTGTCAGGGAGGAAATAAACTGTGCTTTTAACGTATCCGGCATGTTATAGCGCTCCGAAGTATCTAACATGTTGTACATTAACATGGAGACATTTGCGTCATCGCCGAGCGCCTTGAAATGAATATATTTTCCACGTCCAATATTTCCTGACCATTTTTCTCCCGGTCTTAATGTCCTGCTCCAGATTTTCTTCATAATAATTTCCACCTTTCTTTGAATCTGCTGATCAAACGCTTATTTGGGTACAAAAAAAGAAGAAACGCAAAGGCTGCTTTTTATGCACCTTTGCATTTCCTCTTTCTGTTTTCTTATGCACTGATTGTAGCATCGGAAAAAATAATGTGACAATTGAACTTTGTATGCATTTTTTTCTGTATAATTAGAACTTTTTTAGAACTTTGTAGAGTTATATGTCTCTAAAACATTACGAAGCTGCACTCTGGTGTCTACCCCTACTTTTTCAAAAATATGGTAAACATGTTTTTTTACCGTAGAAAGACTGATTCCCATATTCTCTGCGATCTGGGCATTTGTCATTCCCCCGTCCATACAGGTCAGTGCTTCTTTTTCCCGCTCTGACAGTTCAAATTCTGCCGCAAGATGTGCAAGCATCTTATTCCTGTTGCCTGCCGCCTGCTTTGTTCCATTGAGTAGTCCTGCCAGTTTATGGGAAAGGTGCCCCTTTAGCACTTCTAAGATAAACATATCTTTGTCCGAAAAATCCCCAAGAAGCTCACTTCGGAAAAAATTAACAATACCAATCGGTTTTCCATATCTGCGAAGCAGTATCCCCGCGCCAAACGGGATATGATTCGGTTTTAAAAATCCCTGATAAAACTCTGTTTTCTGCCGCAGTGACTCCTCCATAATATCGGTATCACGGTAAGTGATCGTATGCTCAGACAATTCAAATGTATATTTCATGTAGTCTTTTTCATAATAAGAATCCAGATATTCTTCATAGACTCCCGGCTCCATCTCAATAAAGGACGATTTTTCGCTTTCAATGCCGCCTGCTTCATTAAAAACAATAAAATATCCTTTCGTATATGGGATCAACATACGGTAAGTTTTTAACACCCGTTCCGTAAATTGATCAATATCGGTAATATCATACATTTCCAGCAACACTTTATTGATGGTCAGCCATTCTGTTTCTTTTAATGTGTTTTCCATATCTGCTCATTCCAACTCGTATTTTCCCCAATTCTATCACAGGAAAAATCATACGACAATATCCGTTAAAAGCAGCCGGATCCTGCTATTATTCTTCTGCCAGTAATTGTGACGGTTCCACTGGCTTCTCAATAATTCCTTTATCAAAATAGAAACCGGGGCATCTTTACTGGAAAAAATGAGTTTTCCAACTCCCTGCTCTACCGCGTTGCTAAGATATGGTTCCCATGTGACAGCCGCATCCAGATCACCGCTGATAAAAGATACTCCTGCATCCGAAGATGTCATATTGACAAGATCTACATCTGCATCTGTAAGACCTGCCGTCTCCAGCGCCTGCATCAGCAGATAATGTGACGTCTGGTTGATAGACACGCCGACTGTCTTTCCTTTCAGATCTGCAATACTGTTAATATCATTTTTGACAAGGATTCCATCCGCTCCGGCAGACTCGTCCACGATTGCCGTTACATCTAACATATCTTCTTCATACTGGCTCTCCGCAATGATCGCTGCATCCAAAGTTGTATACGCAAGATCAACTTTTCCAGCTAACAATGCTGAGCAGGATGCACTCGAATCATCAAAATCCACCATGGAAAAATCAAGTCCACAGTCCTTGAAAAATCCTTTATCCATCGCAACATAAAATGCGCCAATCCCACAAACGGATTTGACGCCATCGTCAAAACAAGTACCATCGAAATTATTTTTTTCTTCATCATTCACACACCTCTTTCTCACTGATCACTGCTCCATGCTGTAAATATTCGATTGCTGCGAGGGCTGCCTCATGCGCCACAAGAGACGATCCTCCCACTGCTTCACGTACCACATGAATATGATAATCATGCTGATGTGCATCCGCACAGGTATAATGTACACAGACGTCCGTCAGCAAACCAACCCCATAGATATGCTCAATTCCAAGTCCTTTTAACAAAATCTCCAGATCCGTCCCAAAGAAACCGCTGTACCGTCTTTTTACCATCTGATATTCTTCCGGCAGCGGCTCGATGCCATCAAAATAATCAGCCGCACCCGAAACATAATGGTTTGCATAGGCAAAAACATTTTTTTTCAAAATGAGGCAGAAATGTCTGCAAAATTTCCATCTCATGATGATAAGCCCGCATCCCATATCTAATTTCTGGGGTTTAAAATAACTCACGGTAAATCACCGATGCTCTTCGTTTCTCATCCGTTAAAAGATCGGTATCGCGGTATGCCATTGATTTTGTAAAATTGCACATCTGCATCAGATAGTCTTTTG
>ENA-OQAN01000081-OQAN01000081.1-human-gut-metagenome-genome-assembly--contig:-NODE-81-length-48868-cov-8.141708_pt1 | contig 48868 bp, 54 predicted proteins | sample MGYA00242735_ERZ504527 | MGnify/ENA primary metagenome ERZ504527 (study PRJEB26092, sample SAMD00036230) | human gut metagenome | host: Homo sapiens | study: EMG produced TPA metagenomics assembly of... | reverse complement strand
GGCCTGGTGGCCGGCGAGGCCAAACGCCACTTATGTGACCCTCAATCTTGGTGAGATCTACATTACGGGACAATATCAAAGAAAAAGTCCTTCGGTCTGGACGGGCGGCTGGATGAGCTGCTGCCTGCTCTCCGGGAGGCGTGCGAGGCATAACGATTTCGGAGCAAGTTCAAAATGACTATACGAATGCAGTGGACAGATGGAAGATTCGATGCCATTGGGTGAGCCCGACTAATACCACTTATCTGCGATACCATGACGAGGAATGGGGCAGACCGGTCCACGATGACCAGTTGCTGTTTGAAATGTTGATTTTGGAGAATTTTCAGGCAGGCCTCACCTGGGAATGTGTCTTAAATAAACGAGAAGCATTTCGCCGTGCTTTTGCCGGGTTTGATTTACGGAAGGTGGCATCTTATAGCGAAGAAAAATTGACGGCTCTGCAAGCTGACTCTGGAATCATCGTAACCGGCTGAAAATACGAGCTGCAGTGGTCAACGCACAAGCGTTTCAAAAGATACAGCAAGAGTGGGGCAGTTTTGACCGATACTTATGGCATTGGACAGATGAAAAGAGCATCCAAGAAGTAGACAAGGTCAGCTCACCATTATCGGATGCTATCTCAAAAGACTTGAAAAAGCGAGGCATGAAGTTTGTGGGGACCGTAATCATCTATGCCTATTTGCAGGCGGTGGGAGTTATCAACTCTCATGAATCAGGTTGCTTCCTGAATCCTTTGCAGCAGTAGAAAATGCAGAAAATAAAACGCCGGGAAGTTGACTCAAATCGTCAATGCCTCCCGGCTATTATCTTGCGGATTAGTATAGTTAGAATCATGGTATATATTTCATTCCCCATTGGGAAATGGCGTAAAAGACCGGCAACAGATCCCGTCCTTTCTCGGTGAGGGAGTATTCCACTCGTAGGGGCATTTCATTATATTGGATGCGCTGGATCAATTCATCCGATTCCAGCTCCTTCAGGGCGTTGGTCAGAGCTGTGTTGGTGATGGGCTTGAGAACTTTTTTTCAGTTCCCCAAACCGCATGGGACACTTGATGCATAGTTCATAGAGAATTTGGAGTTTCCATTTGCCCTGCAGCATTTGAACACCGGTGTGACCGGGCAGTTTCCATCATCGGTTAGAATGACACTGCCAACCTTTTCTTTGAATTCTTCATAAGTCATGATTGGATCTTTCCTCGTCTTTTGCAGTATACTTTTTGATACCAGGTACAAATAATTTGCGTACTTGAACAAAAATTGCTGTCAAGTATAATAAATATATCACTGGTTGGCCATGCAGTCAACGACTGAAATTTCTCAGAAAGGTCTGAATGATATGAAAGAACTGAACATTATGGAGCTACTGTTCTGACCTCCCCCAATCCGCTGACATTGATCTGCTCTAAAAAGGAGGATGGTTCTACGAACCTGGCTCCCATTTGCTTTGTGTCTTACCTCTCCTTCAATCCGCCTATGGTGGGTTTCGCCACTGGCAAACAGTCCCACACCGGCAAGCGTGTGCGTGAGACCGGCAAAGTCATTGTCACTGTTCCCTGTGAGAGTCTGGCAGGCGCAGTAATGGCCTGCGGAGCATCTACCGGTGCCGAGACCGACAAGGTGGCCGCCAACAACATCGAGATGATGGCTGTGGATGGCAGTGATATCCAGATTCCGGTGGATACTCGTCTGGCGATGGTGGCCACCCTGCAGCAGTCGGTGGAAGTTGGCGACCATATCCTGCACATCTGTCAGGTGGACAAGTTCCTGGGCGATGAGGACAAGAAGGGGCTGTATGCCTGGAACGGCTTCGGGAAAGTTGCACCTGCGGCAGAAGGCTAAATCTTAAAACGGTAAGGAGCATCAGCGGTGGCCGTTTGTATTAAATTGAGTGGATCGTCATTGGGACTGAGACCGGACATAGGAAGGGCAAAGCCGTATCGAAACCGGAATGGGTGTGGAACCTGACACATCAGGCCCATGAGCTTGGCATCCCTGTATTTATGAAGGAAGATCTGCTTCCTATCATGGGAGAGGCACAGATGGTACAAGAATTTCCCCCGGCTTTTTACCGGGTATTGGAGGAACAGAAGACATGACAGAAGTAAAAGAGAGCAGCATTCTGATTCAGGATGTAGAAACCAAAAATATTATGACAAAATCCGCCTGCCGGTGGGAGCTATTCCGTCAATCCTTATGTGGGCTGTACCCATGCTGCAAATACTGCTACGCCTCGTTTATGAAGCGATTTACCGGGCACACCGAACCGTGGGGTACATTCCTGGATGTGAAACATTGGCCAGCAATCAAAAATCCGCAAAAGTACAAAGGGCAACGCGTAGTCATCGGTTCTGTGACCGATGGCTATCTGCCCCAGGAGGCTCAGTTTCAGAACACCCGAAAGCTTCTTGAACAGCTCCGGGGCAGCGAGGCGGAAATTCTCATCTGCACCAAGTCAGACTTGGTAATCCGTGACATCGATCTTCTGAAAGAACTGGGAAAGGTCACGGTCTCTTGGTCGATCAATACGCTGGACGAGGATTTCAAAAACGATATGGACAATGCCGTCAGCATCAAGCGACGGCTGGATGCCATGAAGCAGATCTATGATGCGGGCATTCGCACCGTCTGCTTTATTGCCCCTGTCTTTCCGGGTATCACGGATTTTGAGGCTATCTTCCATCAGGTCAGAAATCAATGCGACCTGATATGGTTAGAAAATCTAAACCTGCGAGGCGGATTCAAAAAAGACATCCTTGACTATATACGTAAAAAACATCCTGACTTGGTTCCGCTGTACGACGCTATCTACAACAAGAGAGACAGAAGCTACTTCCGTGGTTTGGAGGATCAAGCGGAACGGCTGGCGAAAGAAAACAGCTGTCCCTTCGTGGACAACGAGCTGCCCTACGGACGAGCAGAGCCTGGGCACCCGGTCATTGTGGATTACTTTTACCATGAGGAAGTGCGTGGCTCGGAAAACACCGGGCGACGCAACCCCCAAAAATAATTTGTGAAATAAATGGGTTCTGACATGGAGCTGTGCTTCAATGTCAGAACCTTTTTTAGCACTGTTTACCCATTCAGAAGTTTTCTTATCCCTCTTGGAAGGACTTGTACTCCGTCCATTGTTTTTCGATTTTCCCCGCTCTACAATGTAGACAGAACGATTAAATGATAGGTGTTTATCAAGTTTTACATAAAATTATATTACCGGTAAGCATACGATGAGCAGATGTTTTTTATTGCCTTTCGAGTATAGATACGTTAAAATATACTTATTAAGCATGATGAATTTGGGAGGTATTTTTCGTGGAAATTAGAGTTCTTCGATATTTTCTGACTGTAGTAAGGGAAGAAAGTATCACAAAAGCCTCAGAAGTTTTACATATCACGCAGCCGACACTTTCACGTCAGCTTGCACAGATGGAGGAAGATATTGGTGTAAAGCTGTTTGATAGAGGGACACGGAAAATCAAATTGACAAATGAAGGAATACTTCTTCGCCGTCGTGCGGAAGAAATTTTGCAGCTTGTAGATAAGACAGAAAAAGAATTAGTGGAGCAAGAGGAACAGGTGGAAGGTAAAATTTCCATTGGGTGTGGAGAAATTGCTGCTGTACAACTTCTTCCTAAAATAATTGAGTCCTTTCGTCGGAAATATCCCCGTGTTACTTTTGACATTTTTACAGCCACAGCAGATTTGGTAAAGGAACAAATGGAGAAGGGACTACTGGATATTGGTTTGCTTCTTGAGCCGGTTGATATGGAAAAATATGAATTTATTCGCTTGAATATAAGGGAAAAATGGGTGGTTCTGATGAAATCGGATGATCCACTCTCCAAGAAAGAAACGGTAAGCGCAAAAGATTTGTCTGTACTGCCTTTGATTCTTCCTAGGCGTATGAATGTGCAGAGTGAGTTGGCAAGTTGGTTTGGCAACTACTATGAGAAACTGGATATTGTTTTTACCAGCAATTTAAGTACGAACAGCGCAATTATGGTGAATGGAGGCTTGGCATATTCATTGGTGATTGAAGGGGCTGTACCGTTCTGGAATCAATCAAAGGTTACATTCAGACCGCTTGATCCGCCACTTACAGCAACAAGTGTATTAGCATGGAAACGTGGTCAGCCGTTTAGCTTAGCAACCACAAAATTCATCAAACATATTCAATGCTTTTTAGGCATGGACAAACCATAAAAACTAAGTATTTGATATAATTCAATTAGAAAATTATAATATAGGTGTAGAGATAAAGCAAACAGCTTTAATTTCTGCACCTATATTTTTTATTGAGGAGGGAGTGCCATTTCATGAAACCGGATTATGATTCCCGTATAAACGCCGGATTAAGCAAAGAAGAAATCGCAAAAATTTCAGGATGCGAAGATCAAGAAATGCAGATAAGGATGTTGCGAAAATATCGGTACAAATTGCTTGATGAGGTACATGAAAAGCAGCAGTCACTTGATGCAATCGATTATATGATCTGTAAAACAAAAAAATAACAATAAGAGGAGGAAAAGGCGTGAATCAGCAAACAACTCTGTTTTCAAACGAGAAGTTGATGGCTATGATTATTCCCCTGTTTTTAGAGCAGCTGCTGATAATGCTTGTAGGGATGGCGGACACACTGGTGGTCAGCTACGCAGGAGAAGTGGCAGTATCCGGTGTTTCACTGGTAAATCAGTTCAATACTATTTTTATTTATCTGTTTACAGCATTGGCATCTGGAGGGGCGGTTGTGATCAGCCAGTATATTGGTAGAAAGAAAAATGATGACGCTGGAGAATCCGCCAGTCAGCTTCTTTCATTTTCTGCGATTTTTTCCATACTGATCGTAGTGATGGTTCTAATTGGAAATGAAGGGATGCTTCGTCTGATGTTCGGTAAAGTGGAAGATTCTGTGATGCACTCTTGTATTACATACCTTAGGATTTCTGCATATTCCTATCCGGCATTGGCGGTTTACAATGCTGGCGCTGCCCTTTTTCGCAGTATTGGAAAAACCAGTGTGACCATGTATTTGTCGGTAATTTCCAATATCATCAATGTTATTGGAAATTTCATTGGTGTACTTGTTTTGCGTGCAGGTGTTGCAGGTGTTGCATACCCTTCACTGATCGCTCGGACATTTTCAGCCGTGATGATTACAGTACTTTGTTTTCAGAGAAAAAATGAAGTGTTCTATCGCTGCAAGTGGATTTTCCGGTGGAATGTGGATTTCATGAAACAAATTCTAAAAATCGCTATTCCAAATGGGATGGAAAACGGTATATTCCAGTTAGTCAAAGTAGCATTAAGCGGTATCGTTGCACTTTTTGGAACATATCAGATTGCTGCAAATGGTGTTGCACAAAGTATCTGGTCATTGGCTGCGCTGGCGGGAGTCGCTATGGGTCCCGTATTTATAACGGTCATTGGACAGTGTATGGGAAATGGGGATGCAGATGCTGCGGAGCATTATTTTAAGAGATTGACAAGAATCACATTGCTGATTTCATCGGCATGGAATCTTTTGATTTTTCTTCTGACTCCATTCTTTATGAAATTTTATGCTTTGCAGCCGGAGACCAAACGGCTTGTAATCTGGCTGGTTTTAATCCATAACGTGTTTAATGCAGCAGCATATCCCTTTTCCGGTGCGCTTAGTAATGGGCTGCGGGCAGCGGGTGATGTGAAATTTACCATGTATGTTTCGGTTATCTCCACGATAGCGGTGCGTCTGCTTTTATCATGGCTCTTGGGAATTGTTTTGAAAATGGGCGTGATCGGGATTGCTATTGCAATGGTTTGTGACTGGAGCATTCGGGCGGTCATTTTCTTCTGGAGGCAGAAGTCCGGAAAATGGAAAACATTTCAGGTGATATAGATTCATTTATAATAAGTTCAATATCGGTATATTATGCCTTATGGTCTTAGCAAGTTTTGCCGTTTTGCTGTGAATGTGTGGGAGGTCAATCCTGCTGGAAAAGCTGATGAACAGGTTGCCAGAGAAGGGCTTTCCTGTATGGAAGTTTGGATGAAAGAACTGGGACTTACAATGAATCTCCATGAGTTGGGGGCAACAGAAGAAATGTTGCATGGTATTGCAAATGGAACCATCATCATGGAAGGTGGATATAAGGTGTTGAATCATGATGAGGTATTGGAGATTTTGAAGAACAGTTTGTAAGCATTCAAGTAGGAGCTTTTATAACGATAATATAATAGAAAAAGGCAAGTGCTGTGAAAGAAATTTTTCTTTGATGTTGCTTGTCTTTTTTTAATTCATCACTTGACATTGTGGCAAAGAAATCCTGAAAGGGGACGAGTAGAAAAAAGAGCAGCTGCATGAGCAGGAAGAAGAAAATAGACAGAGCAGTTGATGATGTGGAATGTCCGGTGCAGTGTGGGTGTAATGCTCATGTTGCATCGGACTTTTTTCGAAAATGATTTTTAATAATGTTGATTTTCAACTACTTTTAACTCAAATATTGCATCTTAACTTAAAAAGAGTTAAGATTGCAAGTAATGACATGGAATATCTCGATAAAGTTCCTGGAGTCAAGAATCAAAGTGTTTTTAAAGAAGCTTATGTTATGGGATATTTTATTTACTAATGTTGATTTTCAACTGCTGGACGAATGGGAGGGGTGCTTCATGCCGTTGCAAATGATCAGAAACGATATTACAAAAATGAGTGTTGACGCAATCGTCAATGCTGCCAACACGTCCCTTTTGGGCGGCGGAGGTGTGGACGGCTGCATTCATCGTGCGGCCGGACCGGAACTGCTTGCAGAATGCAGTACGCTGCATGGCTGCGAAACCGGCAGTGCAAAAATTACAAAGGGATACCGTCTGCCCTGCAAATATGTGATCCATGCAGTCGGTCCGCGCTGGCGGGATGGCAGGCATCGGGAGCAGGAGCTTCTGGAATCCTGTTATCGGACATCTTTGAATCTGGCGAAAGAAAATGGCTGTCAGTCTGTAGCTTTCCGCTGATTTCCTCCGGTGTTTACGGCTATCCAAAAGACCAGGCTCTGAAGGTTGCAGTCGATACCATCAGCGAATTTCTGCTGGAAAACGAGATGATGGTCTATATCGTTATTTTTGACCGAAAGACATATCAGATTAGCGGAAAGCTGTTTGATGACATCGCAGTGTACATAGATGACAGGTATGTGGAAGAACATACCGACAGGAGGGCAGAACAGAGTCGGTGTTCCGAAGCATGGCAAGAGGAATCCTGCTTTGAAGCTGCATCTGTCCCGCTGCCGCCCGAAGCAATCTGTAAATCCTGCAGCAGTCAGTCTCTGGAAGAGGCGCTGGGCAGATGGATGAGAGCTTTTCAGAAATGCTGCTTCGAAAGATTGAGGAAAGCGGTATGACGGATGCACAGTGCTACAAGAAAGCAAATATTGACAGAAAGCTCTTCTCAAAAATCCGTTCGGATAGATTCTATAAGCCATCCAACCTACGGTGCTGGCATTTGCCCTCGCTTTGGAGCTACCGCTTGCCCAGATGCAGGAGATGCTCGGCAAGGCAGGATTCACATTGTCCCATTCAAGTAAATTTGACATCATTGTAGAATATTTTGTCGAACGGGGAAACTATAATGTGTATGAAATTAACGAGGCACTGTTTGCCTTTGACCAGAGTCTGATCGGTACATAAGGAAAAAGAAATGTCGCTTTCCATGCGACCACTCCGCAAAAGAAAATCGCTATACTATGGCTGTAAGGTACGAAATCGAGCAGTCATTTGCGTGAGGAATGAGCCAAAGCTCGAGCTTGCTCGAAACCTTGGCGAATACTGCGACAGCGAGCCCGTAAGGGCGAGATCTTTTAGGAGGATAAGCATATGAGAAAGAATTTAACAGAGATCGTTTTTATCTTAGACCGCAGCGGTTCTATGAACGGACTGGAACGGGATACCATCGGCGGATTCAATTCCATGATTGAGCAGCAGAAAAAAACAGAGGGCGAAGCACTGATTTCAACGGTACTGTTTGACAATGTGAGTGAAGTCCTGCACGACCGTGTAGATGTAAAGAAAATCCGACCGATGACCGACCGGGATTATACAGTTCGCGGATGCACAGCGCTCTTAGATGCCATCGGCGGTGCGATTCATCACATTGGAAATGTTCATAAGTATGCAAGACCGGAGGATGTACCGGAACACACCATGTTCGTAATCACTACGGACGGAATGGAAAATGCCAGCCGCCGGTACAACAGCGAAAAAGTGAGGCAGATGATCGAGCGGCAGAAAGCGAAATACGGTTGGGAGTTTTTGTTCCTCGGTGCTAATATTGACGCGGTAGAGACCGCAAGCCAGTTCGGAATCGGTGCAGACCGTGCAGTCAACTATCAGTGCGACAGCGAAGGAACTGCGTTGAATTATGAGGTGGTCAGCGAAGCAATCAGCTCTGTCCGGTGCAGTGCCCCGTTGAACGCAGACTGGAAAAAACGTATAGATGAGGATTATAAAAAACGTGGAGGAAAATAGAAATATGCAGGCGTATACCTACGTTTCAAAAGGAAAATTCGAATTAAGAGAGAAGCCAAAACCGACCCTGATGCAGGAGCGGGATGCTATTGTCAAAGTGACACTCGCCAGCATTTGCTCCAGCGATCTGCATATCAAGCATGGCAGCGTTCCGCGGGCAGTACCCGGGATCACGGTTGGCCATGAGATGGTGGGGATTGTGGAAGAGGTTGGAAAGGCAGTTACCAAGGTAAAACCGGGAGACCGGGTGACAGTAAACGTGGAGACCTTCTGCGGTGAATGCTTTTTCTGCAAGAAGGGTATGTGAATAACTGTACAGATGAAAATGGCGGTTGGGCGCTGGGCTGCCGGATTGATGGCGGCCAGGCGGAATATGTGCGTGTGCCCTTTGCAGATCAGGGACTGAATAAGATTCCGGATGGCGTTACGGATCGACAGGCATTGCTGGTGGGCGATGTTCTGGCTACCGGTTACTGGGCAGCGCGTATTTCAGAGATCTCAGAGCAGGATACGGTGCTGATCATCGGAGCCGGCCCCACCGGTATCTGTACCCTGCTTTCGGTAATGCTGAAAAAACCAAGACGGATTATTGTGTGTGAAAAGGATAAAAATCGTCTGCAGTTTATCCGACAGCATTATCCGGAGATTTTGTTGGTTTCTCCGGAGAAGTGTGAAGCGTTTGTACGGGCAAACAGCGATCATGGGGGAGCTGACGTTGTGCTGGAGGTTGCGGGGGCGGAAGCTACCTTCCGTCTGGCCTGGGAATGCGCGAGACCCAATGGTCTGGTGACGGTGGTTGCTCTTTATGATCAGGCACAGATCCTGCCGCTTCCGGATATGTATGGAAAAAATCTTACCTTTAAAACCGGAGGGGTGGATGGCTGTGACTGTGAAGAAACATTACGGTTGATTGCAGAGGGAAAACTGAACACAGAGCCGCTTATCACCCATACCTATCCATTAGAAAGGATAGAGGAAGCCTATGAACTCTTTGAAGGTAAGCGGGACGGTGTAATTAAGGTAGCAGTAGAATGCTAAAAGAAGATATAGATAATTCCAATCATTAATGTACTATATATGGTATGATAATGATTGGAATTTGTTATAACAGGGGGATTTCCAACCATTAGTATATACGATCCATGAAAAATCAGGTAAAATTATGTATAGGTAATTAAGGGATCGGTTTTATGAATCCGCTGGGTCCGGATGTGGCGACAATCCGTACTTCTGGCTGTATCGTCTTTTCGCATGGAGCAATGGCTGCCGGAGGATTTGCCGGAGAATATGAACGATGGATGATATGGCAGATCTGCCGACCGAAGAGGAAGAGAAGGAATTAATTGCCACGCTGTTTTCTCTGAGCTGAATGATCTGACGGCCGAAGCGAGGAATAAATTTACGGAAGAGAAAAACGGTTAATGCAGTGCTTTTGAGGGACAAACTTTCGTGCATTCATAGCAGAGAATACACTCTGTTCCGTTTTTCCGCTTGCGGGTTTCCTTATTAACCTCCACGTTCATGGGGCAGACCTGCAGACACTTCCTGCAATGGACACACTTATCCTCATCACAGTGGACGCGCAGAAGAGAGAAATAGCTCATAGGTTTGAGAAAAACCGTAATGGGACACAGGTACTTGCAGAATGCCCGGTTATCTTGAAACAGGAAGGCGAACACAATACCGACAAGGTAATAAAGCGCATTTCCGGCCAGGAAAAGCCAGAACATGATTTGCTCCAGATGTGCCACCTGCATCAGAAACAGCCCAGACACCAACGCCAGAGACAGAAGAAACATCACATAGCGAAGGAAGCCCAGCTTTTCTTTTCGTGGCTTCTGCGGCTGATTGTAGGCAGAAAGTCCAGCACCATAGCTGTCCAGCAGGCGTAACCGCACCAGCCACGCCCAAAAAGCAACGGTCCGAAAATTTTTGCAACCGCGTAGTGGATAGTTGCTGCTTCGAAAACGCCGAGAAACAGGTAGTACCAGAACCTTCGATCTGCATATTTTCACGGGAAATCACGCCAAGGTACAGCAACATATAGCTGCCCACCGCCAACTGGACGAAATGCCGGGCATACCGTTTCCCGGCGGTAAACAGTGCCGTTCCAAGCCCAAGGCAGGCTCCGATGTAGCTGAAATTCAGCAGATAGAAAAAATTGTCCTTTGTGAGCCACAGCGTAACTGCCACTGCTTCAAACAGCAGAAACAGCAGCATAGATGGCACGTATTTGTGAAGTCTGTTTGGGATTTTCGTCATCTCTTTGATCCTCTGCTTTCTTATCTTTTCTCAATGCACGGACTGCCAGGCCGGTGCAAGAGCGTGTCTGGTATCTTAGCATAAGTATAGCAGAGAAATAAAAAATAGTAATCAGATTCTTGTAAAACATCTGCAAAAAAGTGAAACGACTACAGGCGCAGACGATTATGACTGCCTGCGCCTGTAGTCGTTTGGAGTCATTCCAAACTGTTTTTTAAAAGCTGTCTGGAAGTGGCCTGGACTGGAAAAGTTTGATGTATTCCTATGCATAGGGTATAATGTCTTTAGGGAAAAAGATATGATTACGAAAACAAAATATTCCGCAAACATGATAGAGAAAGCAGGTATGTTATGAAAAGAAAAATTATGATTGTGGCAGTGGCAGCTGCTGTGATTTTTGCTGTGATTGCGATTCTTTCCGTTTTGGCGCAGACACCGGCATTAATCTGAGAAATCGAAATGATCTGCTGTGAAATTTCCGGCGGATCATGGAAGGATGGGAAAACTGGCGTTTTGCAAATGATTTTGCCTACTTTCATACAAAAAATACTTTGAATATCAAGAAATCTATGCTACACTGATACTGCATGACAAAATAAAAGAAAGTGGGGATTGTAGTATGAGTGGTCTGTTTCGGGCTCTTCATCGGACAAAAGTGTTTCGAAATCTGACGGAGCAGGAGTTTGCATGGGTTTTATATGATGTGGGAAATTCGGCATTTATTATGCTTGCCTGTTCGCTGATTCCGATCTGGTTTAAGAGTCTGGCAATCGGTACAGGGCCGGGAAAAATCAGTTCGGATCAGGCGACGGCGTATTATTCGATTGCCATTTCCATTGTTACGGTGGTGGTGGCACTGATCGGTCCTGTCTGCGGTGTGCTGGCGGATCGTAAGGATAAGAAAAAGATCTTTTTACCACAACGGCAGGTCTTGGCATCACAGGATGTGTGCTGAATGGCGTTGCAACGAGCTGGGTGCTGTTTCTGGTCATTTATATTGTGACAAGAGTCTGCTATAATGCATCGCTGACGATTTACGATTCCATGTTGAATGATGTGACAACGGAGGAACGTATGGATGAGGTATCCTCCTATGGCTATGCGTGGGGATACCTGGGATCCTGCATTCCGTTTCTTGTAGCACTGATTGCTTATGTGGTTGGGGCCGGATATGGTCGGGGTGCTGCCGGATTTTGTCTCTAAGATGATTGGCTTTTGCGTAACGGCTCTCTGGTGGCTGGTGGTGACGCTGCCGTTGCTGAAGGAGTATCGGCAGAAGAATTACGTGGAAATGAGAACGGTTACCGTCGGTCAGACATTTGGAAAAATATTCAGAACCCTGAAAAAAATCGCAGTTTCGGACCGGAAAGTATTTTTCTTTCTGATTGGATTCTTTCTCTATATTGATGGGGTCGGAACTATCATTGACAACTGCATCAACATCGGAACCGATCTGAACCTGAATACGGTCGGGCAGGTTGTTTTCCTGCTTGCCACGCAGGTTGTCGCTTTTGGAGGATCTCTGTTTTTTGCAAAACTGTCGCGGAAAAAAGATACGGTATCCCTGATTCTGATCTGCATCGCAGGCTATTTTGTCATCTGCCTCTATGCGCTGACACTGCGGACGCTGGTGCACTTTGCGATTCTGGCATTTGGAGTGGGATGCTTTCAGGGATCGATTCAGTCGTTGTCGCGGTCGTATTATTCCAAAATTATTCCGGCGGAGAATTCGGGAGAATATTTTGCATCTACGATATTTTTGCCAAGGGCGCTTCCTTCCTTGGATCTGTAGTCATTGCAGTTGTAAAGCTGGCGGGAGGAACGATCAACGTAGCGGTTGCATGTCTGGCGGTTTTCTTTGCACTTGGATTTGTTTTTCTGAAAATTGCAGACCATCAGCGATGGCGGGTGAAAAATAAAAGATACATAGTATAAAATCTCAAAACCAGGAGAACAAGAGCAACTGGTTTTGAGATTTTTTGCTTTTGACTCCGGGGTTTCACAAAGAGAGGTTTTGTGTTACGATAATCAGTGAGTCGGGCTGCCGGGAATGTGGCTGCCTGAAAAAAGCACAGACAGGCCAGATCCGGAAGGCCGGAAGAGTCGATCACAGGGATGCGTTTCTGGACACCGAGGAGCTGTACATTGGTACCAGACCCCATTACACTTCTATCTGCAGACCCCGATTGCACAGATTCATGATTACAGCATGGCGCAGTTTGAGCATTGGACGAAAGAAACATTCTCTGCCAATTTTCGCAAAATGCTGACGCTGGAACAATACCGCGATCCAAAACTTGCGCAGCTTCATCATGATTATCTGGCGGGCGGACCATTGGAATATATGGCGGCGATTTTCGTAAGCTGGCGGATTCTGATCTGTGAGAAGAACCCGGAAGCTTTTGAAAAATTTGAAGCCGCATTCCCCAAAAAGGAAAAGCTGAAACTGCTGGGGCAGCTGTTCTGATTCGAGCGATAAAGTTTGGCAGCAGAACGATGCTGAGGGGTAAGCAGGTGTGTGATAAAAGGAGAACAGGACAATGGGGGAATCCCGTGTCCTGTTTTTTTGCCCCTGAAAAGTGGAAATTTCCTATCCCCTCTGCATACAATACAGGTAGAGTATCTTTTCAAACCCGTTCGGAAAGGATGATCATTATGACGAAAGGCATTGTAAAAATAAAGAAAAACCGTGCATTTGTAGAGCAGCAGAACGGCGAGGTGGAAGTGGCTTCCGGGCAGTATGTGTATCTGAAAGTGGAAAATTGCTGGATTCCGGTGGTGGTGCGGTATTCGGCGCGGAGGAAGAAGTGGTATTTTAAGTATCTCGAGGAAATCCCGGTCTGCGGGCAGAAGGTGCTGCTGAAGGCGTAGCCGGTAAAGGGCGTTTCACGTATGTTTAACATGTGTTTAATCTTTCTGAGGCAGAAATTCATTATGCAGCTCCTGGATTCTGCGCTGTTCGGCAGCTTCCTGTTTTTCACGCTCCGATCGATACGAAGATCCCGCAGGCAGAGCGCAGATCAGCGTCAGACCGAAAACAAGAAGAAAAGAATAAAGATATGGATGACCGGGATGATTTTCATGATTCATAGGAAGCCTGGCTTTCTGAATGTAAAATTCGTAGATAAGGATTTTCTGTGTCTAAAATTCAGTATAGCAAACGGAATTTTTCGCGTCAATGGAAAGGATTGGTTTCTCGATTTCCAAATTCATCATTTACGCCGTCCCCAAAGTCTGCTAAGATAAAGAAAACTTGTTACCAAACGAGAAAACAGGAGTGATTTACATTGAAAAAGATCTTATTTATCGCAACCGGCGGCACAATCGCTTCGAAGAAGACGGAAAATGGTCTGACTCCGCAGATTACGCCGGAGGAGTTATTGTCTTATATTCCGGAGGTGGAAGGCCTCTGTGAGATTACGGCGGTGAATCCGTTTAATCTGGACAGCTCGAATGTGGTTCCGGAGAACTGGAGCACGCTGGTGAAAGTGGCGAAGGAGCATTACGAGGATTACGACGGTTTCGTCATCGCGCACGGAACTGATACGATGGCGTACACCGCGGCGGCGCTTTCCTATATGATTCAGAATTCGGAAAAGCCGATCGTCATCACCGGAGCACAGCGGCCGATCAATTTGGATATCACGGATGCAAAGACAAACCTGTCCGACAGCTTTTATTACGCCTGTGATGATGCATCCCAGGGTGTGCAGATTGTGTTCGACGGAAAAGTCATCGCGGGAACGCGCGCGAAGAAGGTGCGGACGAAGAGCTACAATGCCTTTTCCAGCATCGATTTCCCGTACCTTGCGGTAATACAGGACCGCCGGATTCTGCGGTATCTGCCGATGCTGCCGTATGAAAAGCCGGTTCGTTTTTATGAAAACTTAAGCGATAACGTTTTTCTCTTGAAACTGATCCCGGGAATCAGCCCGGTATTGCTTCCGGCGATTTTTGAGCACTACGATGCGATCATTGTGGAGAGCTTCGGTGTCGGCGGTATTCCGGCGAGCATCAAGGAGCCGTTTTACGAGCTCTGCCAGAAGTACCCGGAAAAACTCATCATCATGTGTACCCAGGTTTCTCACGAGGGAAGCGATATGACCGTCTATGAAGTCGGCCATGAGATGAAAACCCTGTGCAACATTCTCGAGTCATACGATATGACCCCGGAGGCAGTCGCAACTAAAACCATGTGGCTTCTCGGCAACCGTCCGGATGATCATGAGAGCCGGGAAAAAGCATTCTATAAACCGATCAACTACGATACGGTCTGGAAATAAGAAAAAGAAAGACGGCAAAAAGGCTGTCACGGTCCGCAGGAAAGAAATGTTTCTGCTGGCTGTGAACGCCTCTTTTTCTTTTTGAGGAAAAAGAAATTTTCTACAAAATTTTCAGACAGTATGGACGCAAAATTGATTTTTATTGGAAGAATTGTGCAAATTTCATAGAAAAATCAGAAACAGGTTGATATCTTTTGAATATTTTAGTAGAATTGAATTCATGATGCAGTGCGGAAAACGGCGGATTTTGGATGACGAATCCAACCGCTGGTTACAGTTACAACATATGTCGATATCGAGGAGACACCGACCGGCATCCGCTTAAAGAAGTATATGGAGGAATATTTCGATCCACGGATTTATATCGCAGGAGAGCTTGGCATCGGACTGAATTCGTGCTCGAACTGCCTCGGCAACTGCTACATTGAGGATGAATCCGCGTATGGACCTTCCACGTAGGGCTTGGACGCAATATCGCGCTCGGCGGCGTGCAGAATGCGAAAGGCCACTTCGACCTGGTCTGCCGGGAACCCGATATTTTTACCGATAACCGTCAGATTATGGACCGGGGAAAGATTATTGCACCCGAGCCTGTGTTATACTAAAGGACAGAACCAGGAGACAAAAATTAAGAGACAAAAGGAGAAAAGACGATGAAAGTTTTATTAACAGGATTTGACCCATTTGGAGGAGAGAGCGTGAACCCGGCATTCGAGGCCATCAAACTTCTGCCGGATACCATCGCCGGAGCAGAGATCGTAAAAGTTGAGATTCCGACCGAGTTTACCAGAAGTATTTCCTGTGTGGAAGCAGCCATCAAAGAGCACAATCCGGACGTTGTCATCGATGTCGGACAGGCAGGCGGACGCGCATGCGTAACCGTAGAGAAAGTCGGCATCAACCTTGCAGACGCAAGAATCCCGGACAACGCCGGAGAGCAGCCGTCCGATGAACCGCTGCAGGCAGACGGCCCGACCGCATACTTTGCAACGATTCCGGTCAAAGCAATGGTTCAGAACGTCCGCGAACACGGCCTCCCGTGCCACGTATCCTTCACCGCAGGCACCTACGTATGCAACTGCGTTATGTACAATGTGCTTCACCTGTGCGCAACGAAATATCCGAACATCCGCGCAGGCTTCATCCATGTACCGTTCGCATGCGAGCAGGTAGTCGGAAAAGCAAGCACCATGCAAGCATGCCGCTGGAAACGATTGCAAAATCTCTGGAATACTGCATCGAGGCGGTTGTAACCAACAAAGAAGAAGTAAAAGAGGCAATGGGAACGACCCACTAAAGAAGCATTTCAGGCCGTCTTACCGGAAAAAGGTGAGGCGGCCTATATTTTTTGCTTTTTTCCCTTTTGCAAACCATATCTTTTGTGTTACAATAGATTTTGTCAGAATTTTTATGCGAAAGGAACGAAAGAAAATGGAAGAGGGTAAAATTTTTAAATTTCATAATGACCTTGATACAGACCAGATCATCGCGTCCCAGTATCTGCTTCTGCCGAATCTGGATGAGATGAAAGGCCATGCGTTTGAATCGTTAGATCCGGACTTTGCAAAGAAAGTAAAACCGGGAGATTTTGTCGTAGGAGGAGAAAACTTTGGCTGTGGTTCCTCAAGAGAGCAGGCGCCGGGTGTTTTAAAAGCATTGGGTGTGCAGGCAGTTATCGCAAAATCCTTCGCCAGAATCTTTTTCCGCAACGCCATCAATATTGGTCTGCCGGCGATTGTCTGTAAAGACTGCCGGATGCCGTAGAAAACGGTGATACCATGATCCTTCACATGTCCGAGGGAACCGCAGAAGTGAACGGGAAAACGTACACCTGCACGAAACTGCCGGAATATATGCAGAATATACTGAATCAGGGAGGCCTGATCGCTTCTTTGAACCGCGAGGAGGAGTAAGACCATGGGAATGACAATTGCAGAGAAAATTATCGCCGCTGCAGCCGGCGTTCCGGAAGTAAAACCGGGAGATATCCACACTGTAACACTGGATCGTCTGATGAGCAACGATGGAACTACTCATCTGACGGTTGATATGTATCGCAATAAATTAAACCATCCGCACATCGCGGATCCGAAAAAGCTGGTTTTTATCGTTGACCACAATGTACCGTCCGACAGCCCGAAAACAGCGGCATCCCAGAAAAAAATGCGTGATTTTGCAAGAGAGAATAGCATTGATTTCTGGGAGGGAAAAGGTGTATGCCATCAGGTGATGATCGAGAATTACGTCCGCCCGGGCGAGCTGATCTTCGGCGCTGACAGCCATACCTGCTCTTACGGAGCACTCGGCGCATTCGGCACCGGTGTCGGCTGTACCGATTTCCTGTACGGCATGGTAACGGGAACTTCCTGGGTACTCGTACCGGAAAGCGTAAAATTCAATCTTGTAGGAAACTGCCGGAGGGCGTTTATGCGAGAGATCTGATCCTCACCATCATCGGCGAGGTAGGCGCAAACGGATGCAACTACCAGGTGATGGAGTTTACCGGTGAGGGTGCAAAGACTTTAAGCATCAGCGACCGTATGGCACTTTGCAACATGGCAGTTGAGGCCGGCGCCAAGACCGGTATCTTTGAGGCAGATGAGAAAGCCATCGAGTACCTGAAAGAGCACGGAAGAGAGCCAAAAGAAATCTTCCACAGCGATCCGGACGCAAAATACGTCAGAGAGTACACCTTTGACCTTTCCAAAGTCCGCCCGGTTGTTGCAAAACCGGATTTCGTAGACCGCGTTGTTCCGGCAGAAGAGACCTGCGGAACGCCGATCAATGAAGCATTCCTTGGATCCTGCAACAACGGAAGAATCGAAGATCTCCGCGTCGGCGCAGAGATCATCCGCGGAAAGAAAGTCGCAGAGGGCGTCCGTTTCCTCGTTGTTCCGGCAAGCCAGACGATCTACCGCCAGGCATTAAAAGAAGGCATCATCGACACCTTCATGGAGGCCGGAGCCATCGTCATGAACCCGAACTGCAGCGTCTGCTGGGGAAGCTGCCAGGGTGTCATCGGCGAGAACGAAGTGCTGATCAGCACCGGAACCCGTAACTTCAAGGGCCGTGCCGGTCATCCAAGCTCCAAAGTATACTTGGCTCTGCCGCAACCGTAACCGCATCTGCAATTGCCGGAAAGATTGCGACGGCAGATCAGATCTGACCATTTTCTTTGAGGGATACATAATATTTTTGGGAGAATAAACATATGGAAGCATTTACAGGAAAAGTATGGGTGCTTGGAGACGATATTGATACCGATATCATTATCCCGACCGAGTATCTTGCTTTAAAGACAATTGACGATATGAAACAGTACGGCTTTTCCCCGCTCCGCCCGGAACTGGCCGGACAGATTGAAAAGGGCGACATCATCGTGGCAGGAAAGAACTTCGGCTGCGGCTCCTCGAGAGAGCAGGCACCGGAGATCATCAAGGCGCTCGGCATTTCCTGCGTTATCGCGAAATCCTTTGCCGGATCTTTTTCCGCAACTCCATCAATAACGGCCTTCTTCTGATCGAGCAGCCGGATCTGCACGACGATATCAAAGAGGGCGACACCATCACCGTCAAGATGAATGAGCATGTTGATTACAACGGAAAAACATACCCGATCGCAGCTCTGCCGGAGAACCTGATGGATATCATTCAGGCAGGCGGCCTGGTAAAGGCAATGCGCAAGCGCAACGGATTGGATTAAGAGCGGGAGGAAGAAACGATGGGCAATACAGTAATTGAAAAATCATCCGCCACAACACCGGAAAAGACGTAAAACCGGGCGACATTGTGACGGTCAACGTGGACAGAGTCATGATTCATGATATCTTCATCCGTTTGTCGGCGATAAATTCGAGGAGATGGGTTTTACCAAACTGTGGGACCCGGATAAAGTCGTTCTGATCTACGACCACCTCGTTCCGGCAAGCCAGGTGGACGATACGAGACATTTCCACAAAGGCGATGAATTTGCAAAGAAATATGGCATGAAAAACGTACACAGAAGCGACGGAATCTGCCATCAGTTAATGACAGAGGCAGGTTACGTAAAACCGGGCGACGTTGTTTTCGGAACCGACAGCCACACGACGACATACGGCTGTGTCGGTGCATTCTCTTCCGGAATCGGCTACACAGAGATGGCGAGCATCCTTGGAACGGGTACGATGTGGATCAAAGTGCCGGAGACGATCAAAGTTGTCATCGAAGGCGAACTGCCGAAAAATGTGATGTCAAAAGACATTATCCTGCGTCTGATCGGTGACCTCGGTGCAGACGGCGCAACGTACCGCGCACTGGAGTTCTCAGGAAGCACCGTAGAAAATATGACCGTGGCAAGCCGTATGACGATTGCCAACATGGCGATCGAGGCAGGTGCCAAATGTGCACTTTTTACCCCGGATGAGAAGACCGCAGAATACTGCGAGATCGAACTCAATGACTATCAGAAGAGCTTAAAAGGCGATGAGGATGCAAAATATCTGTGCACCATCACCTACCGCGCCGAGGATTTTGTGCCGGTTATGGCATGCCCGTCCCAGGTAGACAAGATCCGTGATACCAGCGTTCTCGAGGGAACCCCGATCGATCAGGTCTTCATCGGTTCCTGTACGAACGGCCGTCTCGAGGATCTGCAGGCGGCAGCGAGGTTTTAAAAGGCAAAAAAGTAGCCGACTACGTAAAACTGATCGTAACACCGGCAAGCCGCAAGATTTATCTGCAGGCAAGCAAAATGGGCATTCTCGATACACTGGCAGAGGCAGGCGCCATGATTACACATCCGGGATGCGGCCTGTGCTGCGGAAGAGCGGGCGGAATCCTCTCTGACGGCGAGCGTGTTGTAGCAACGAACAACCGAAACTTTCTTGGAAGAATGGGTACTTCTAAAGTTGAAATTTATCTGGCATCTCCAAAGACAGCGGCAGCATGTGCAGTAGCTGGAAAAATTGTGACGCCGGAAGTGTAAACGAACTTAACAGCAGAAAGGGAAAACAGACGACATGAATGGTTCAATGTTTATCGGAACCTGGTGGGCACTCGTCCCGCCGCTGCTTGCAATTCTGCTTGCATTTGTAACAAAAGAAGTTTACAGTTCCCTGTTCATCGGATCGGCAGTCGGTGTCCTTTTGTACACCGGCTTCCATCCGTGGGATGCGTTCACAAGCTTCTTTGAAATTTTACGGAACAGCATGAACATCAACATTCTGATCTTCGATATCCTGCTTGGCATGGTTGTCGTGCTGATGGCGAAATCCGGCGGCTCGGCGGCGTATGGAAAATGGGCGGGGACGAAGATCAAAACGAAGCGGAGTGCGCTTCTGGCAACGATGGGGCTTGGTGTTCTGATTTTTGTGGATGACTATTTCAACTGTCTGACAGTCGGCTCTGTCATGCGCCCGGTCACGGACAGCCACAAGGTTTCCCGCGCGAAACTCGCATACATCATCGACTCCACCGCAGCGCCAATCTGCATTATCGCGCCGATCTCAAGCTGGGCGGCAGCCGTCAACTCGTATGTGCCGGCGGATGCGGGAATCAGCGGATTCCAGCTGTTTCTGCGGACAATTCCGTATAACCTGTATGCGATCCTTACAATTGCGATGGTCTTTTACATCTGCTACACCGGCTTTGATTTTGGTCAGATGAAGCTCCACGAGGATAATGCCGCCAAAGGTGATCTTTTCACGACCGGAGGCGAGGAGTTTGAGCAGGTTTCCGAGCAGGAGGTCAATCCGAACGGAAAAGTCATCGACCTCGTGCTCCCAGTTGCCGTGCTGATTGTATCAGCGATTGGAGCGATGGTTTACACTGGCTTCCTCGGCGGCGCGGACAATGTGATTTCCGCGTTCGCAGGATGTGATGCAGAAACGAGTCTGATTTTTGCCTCCGTCGTGACGATCCTGTTTATGATGGCGCTGTATCTGCCGCGGAAGGTCATCACCTTCAAGAGCTTTATGGACAGCCTGTCCGAGGGCTTCAAGCTGATGGTTCCGGCGGTTACGATTCTCGTCTTTGCGTGGACCTTAAAAGGCGTCGGTGATGCGATGGGCCTGGCCCAGTTTGTCGGAAACGTCGTGGGAGACCATGCATCCGCAAGTATTTTTATCCCGGTGGTGCTGTTCGCAGTGGCGGTGTTCCTTTCCTTTTCGACGGGAACCTCCTGGGGAACGTTCGCGATTCTTGTGCCGATTGCAACGGGCATGTTCGCAGCCGGAACAAATCTGGAGATGATGATTATCTCGGTATCCGCCGTCCTGGCAGGGGCGGTCTGCGGTGACCATATTTCGCCGATCTCGGATACGACGGTTATGTCAAGTGCGGGTGCGCAGAGTAACCATCTGAACCACGTATCGACGCAGATGCAGTATGCGCCGTTACGGCGTGTGTCTGCCTGGTGGGATATCTGATTGCAGCCGTGACCAGAACGTGGTGGATCACACTTGGCGTCAGCCTTTTTCTTCTTTTGGCTGTTTTAACCGGAATGCGCAGATTTTGCGCAAAAAAAGCGGAAAACGGCAAAAAATAAAAAAGAAAAACAGAAAAACGCGTGAAATGCTTGACGGGAGAGAAAAAGAACCGTATACTAAAAAATAGAACAAACATTCACAGGACAACGGTGTCCTGCAAAGAAGAAGCGGAACGCTTTTGGAGCAGGAATGTGAATTGGAACAGAAGGAATTGGATTTTTCAAAGTCCAGTTCCTTCTGTTTATCTCTGTTAAAATTGCATCGGAGCTGTGAAATGCAGGAGAAGAAAGGAGGCATTCCGGGGCGAAAACGCTTTGGAAAAGGGAAGGACTGTTATGATCAGAAAGATCATAGCAGACAATGGCAAAAACAAAAAGAGGGAGAAAATATATGATATTTGGAAAGTACATTAACAAATACTACCTGAAGAATGCGCCCATTCTGATTCTCGGTCTTGCAGCGCTGATTCTCGTAGATTATTTCCAGCTTTTCATACCGGAGCTGTACCGCATGGTCATCAACGGCATGAACGGCGACCCTGTTCTGGTCAACGGCCAGGCGGCGGTGTTTGATATGGAATTTCTGCTGGATCAGGTCTGCCGGCCCATGATTATTACCATTATCGTCATGGTAGTCGGCCGTTTCCTGTGGCGAGTCTGCTTTTTCGGCTCCGCGATCCGCGTGGTGACCGATCTTCGTACCTGCATGTTCGCGCACAGCAAGGAGCTGTCCCAGGAGTATTATCAGGTCAACAAAGTCGGAAACCTGATGAGTCTTTACACGAACGATCTCGATACCGTGCAGGAGTGCTTCGGCGACGGTATTCTGATGTTCTGCGATGCGCTGTTTTTAGGCCTGCTTGCCGTGATCAAAATGTGGCGCATGAACACTTCCTGACCGGCCTTTCCATGATCCGATGGCATTTCTGATGGCCGCCGGCACAACGCTCGGCAAATACCTGATGAAAAAGTGGGAAGAGCGCCAGGCGACCTTTTCCGAGCTGTCCGATTTCGCGCAGGAAAACTATTCCGGTCTTGCTGTCATCAAGCATTCGTCAAAGAGACGAAAGAGCTGATGATGTTCCGCAGACTGAACCGCGAGAACGAGGACATCAACGTAGAATATACCAAAATTTCCACACTGCTGAACATTATGGTAACGCTGTTCGTCGAGTCCGTCATCTGCGTAATCTTAGGCTACGGCGGCTATCTCGTTTACTGCGGAAGCTTCGACGCCGGCCAGCTTGTCGAGTATATCGGCTATTTCTCGGCCGTTGTATGGCCGATCATGCGGTCTCCATGCTGATCGAGAAAACATCCCGTGGAAAAGCGTCCTTAAACCGTATTACGGAACTGCTTGACGCAAAAGTCGATGTGAAGGACCGCGGCGGTGTGCAGGATCTGCCGTCCATCCATGGAAAATCGAGTTCCGCAATCTGACCTTCCGCTATCCGGACGGGGAGTACGATGTGCTGAAAAACGTATCGTTTACCATTGAGCCGGGCGAGAGTGTCGGCATCGTCGGAAAGACCGGTTCCGGAAAAACGACCATCGTCGATCTGCTGCTCCGCACCTACAACGTGCCGGACGGAACGCTGTTCATTGATGACCACGATGTCAACACCGTTTCCATCCACACCGTGCGTGAGGGCTGTGCCTACGTGCCGCAGGACAACTTCCTGTTCTCCGACACGATTTCCGGCAATATTTCCTTCGCCTTTGATGACGAAAACCAGGAGGCCATTGAGGATGCGGCGATGATGTCCGATGTCCATGACAATATCGCAGAGTTCAAAGAGGGCTACCGCACCGTTCTTGGCGAGCGCGGTGTGACGGTTTCCGGCGGACAGAAGCAGCGAATCTCGATTGCGCGTGCGCTGATGAAACACGCACCGATTCTGATTCTCGACGATTCCGTCTCTGCGGTCGATACCAAAACAGAGCGCACGATTCTCGACAATCTCAAAAAACGTGAGGGACTGACGACAATTCTGATCGCACACCGGATTTCAACGGTGGAGCAGATGGACAAGATCGTGTTCGTCGAGGACGGAGAAGTCCATGCAGTCGGAAAACACGAGGATCTGTACCGGACCTGCACGGCGTACTGCAAGATGGTCGATCTGCAGAAACTTGAAGAGGAAGCGGGGGAGGAGTAGAAATGCACAATTATTATCCGATTCTCTGGGTCGGCGCGATCATCGGCGTGATTTCCACCCTGCTGATTGTGGCCGCGTTTGTAGTGAAAGATGGAGAAAAAGAAACCGGCTTTGAGCGGAACATGAAAGACAGTGAAATCATGCAGCGTCTGATGGATTACGCAAAGCCGTTTTACCGCCAGTTTATCGTTGTTGGTTTTCTGATGCTGTTTTCGATCGCGTACGATATCATTTCGCCGCTGATCGTCGGCAAAATTGAGGAGCTCGTCGTTGGAAAATTCGCGCTGAATACCCTGTTTCTGTGGGTAGCGGGCTATGCGGCAATCCTTCTTGTCTCGATGGCGTGCACGTATTTCCAGGCCGTGATTCTGCAGAAGACGGGTCAGAAAATCATTTCCAATATGAGGGAGGATCTGTTCGTCCACATCGAGCGCCTTTCCCACGAGCAGTTAAATGAGATTCCGGTCGGAAAGCTTGTCACGAGAACGACAAACGATACGAACGCGATTTCGCTGATGTTCACCAATCTTCTGGTCAATCTTCTGAAGAACTTCTTCGTGATCATCGGTATTCTGATTGCGATGCTGTTTCTGAACTATGAGCTGACGCTGATGGTGCTCTGCTTCGTGCCGTTTATCATGCTGTTCTCGATTATTTTCCGCAAATTCTCGCGAAGAGCACACCGGAAAGTAAAAGACTGTACTACGGACATCAACACGTATCTGTCGGAGAACCTTTCCGGTATGAAAATCACACAGATCTTCAACCGCGAGGATGCCAAGATGCGCGAGTTTACCGACAAGAGCAACGCACTCGGCCGCGCACAGCAGGAGCAGATTTTCGTGTTTGGTATTTTCCGTCCGCTCGTCTACATGCTGTATATCAGCTCCGTGCTCTGCCTTTTGTATTTAGGCGGCAAGGGCTATCTGGAGGGAACGTCGTTCCTCGGCCAGACGCTTACCAGCGGTATGATCGTCAGCTTTTACATGTATATTTCAAAATTCTTCAACCCGATCCAGAACCTGGCGGAGCAGTTCAACTGGCTGCAGTCCGCATTTGCATCCGCCGAGAAAGTATTCTCGATTCTGGATCTTGAGCCAAAAATGCAGGATGCGCCGGATGCGATCGAGCTTACCGGCATCAGGGGCGAAATTGAGTTCCGCGACGTATGGTTTTCCTATATCCCGGGCGAGTGGGTGTTAAAAGGCGTTTCGTTCCACGTCAACCCGAAAGAGACAATCGCATTTGTGGGTTCCACCGGTTCCGGTGGTCATGTTAAAATAAGACTAAGTTAGCAGATTCCTTATAAATTAAGGGTTCACGCCAATTTAGTCTTTTTTCTATTATACCATAAATGGTAGAAATATCATAGACCGGGAATGAATTTCGCATAATGGAAATTAGGTGGCAGGGACTTTTAATGATAGAAACCCTTTGCTACTGGTCCTGTTAAAAGTATATCCATTCTCACAGGCGGTCAAGTTTGTGAAAGACCATTCGGTTGCAACATATTGTAAAAAAAGATATGGACTAGGTTAGTTAAAAGTGATTCTGTTAGCTGGCTTAGTCCTTTTTCATGGGAGGATGGAGCAATGATAAAAGTAATCATAATAATTGGTTTACTTATTTTTCTGTTTCCTTTGTATGCGTGCTTAGTTGTTGCCAAAAAAGCAGATGAAAAAATGAGAGTTTTATATAAGTACAAAGAAAAATGGGAAAGTGAGGATAACATATGAATGGAGGTATATACAGCACAGGAAATGAAATTGTAGACGAAAATGCAAAACTGAATATATCTGGAAATATCATTCCTCAGGTATGGTATCGGACGATTATCAGAGAAAGCGGAAAGCCAAATCTGACGGCTATTATCATACTGGCAGATATTGTGTATTGGTATAAGCCTACAGAAATCAGGGATGAAGGAACCGGGCAGGTAATCGGGGTAAGAAAAAAATTTAAGTCTGACCTTCTTCAGCGAAGTTATCAGCAGATCAGTGAGCAGTTCGGAATTTCCAAAAAAGAAGCAACAAATGCAGTGGTATTTTTGGAAAAACTGGGTGTGGTAAGGAGAGTATTTAGAACTATATCCATGAATGGGATTGTGGTCAATAATGTCCTGTATCTGGAATTGATTGTAGACAGGCTAAAAGAATTGACTTATCCAGAAGAAACAGGTGCAGTTTCGTCTTCCTTTGAAAACGGCAGAAGGAAATCGAAAATGGAAGAACAAAGTCCCTCTATAAACATAGACGAGGAGGTTCATTTCGTAGGAGAGAGGGCTGTCCCTTTTCAAAGTGAGAGGGTAACCCCATTCAAAGAGGGAGCATACCCTCTTAGGAAAACAGAGCCTTGGACACCAAAAGAGATACCTGAAACCTATTGTGGGCAGACAAATACAGAGATTACTACAAAGACTACAGTAGAGAATACTCCAAAGAATACAACAGAGATTATGAATGAATATGAAGATAATCCTATCTTATCCTATCAGATAGCAGAAAAACAGTTCAAAGATCAGATTGATTATGATGCGATATGGATAGACAGACCTTATGACAGAAAGCTGCTCAATGAGATTGTAGGGCTTGCTGTAGATGTTTTGACCTCCAACGCAAAGACGATACGGGTAAATCAGGAAGAACGCCCTCTTAGTGTTGTGCAGGGAATGTATAAAAAACTGGATAAATTCTCTGTGGAGTATGTGATGGATTCTATTAAACAGTGTACAAAAAAAGCAAATAATATCAGGGCAGTGTTACTGACTGCTTTATATAATGCCACATTGACGGCAAACAGCTATATATCTAATCTGTTTGCTTATCATGAAGCTATCCCTCAGACATAAGGAGTGTGATAGGAAGTTACAAAATTAAAGAAATTCAGGACAGCCCATGGATATACGCAGATAGAACTTGCATCTGTCCTGGGTATCAGTCTTCGGACATATCAGAGGATTGAATATGGACAGCAAAAACCAAATGTCCATGTGGTTGTCCGGCTGCAGAGGTTATTCCAAAAAGAAATCAGTGAGATGCTGGAGCCATTTGCAGAAGAGTGAACAGATGAAAAAGTGGAAAGATACAAAATATAAAATTCAGGAGGATAAGAAAGTGGAAAATAAAATGATTATTGGAATAGACCATGGAAACCGTAACATGAAAACAGCAAATACCGTATTTTCAGCAGCAATCCAGCCCTTGCAGGCAAAGCCAGACAGTCTGGAACATATTCTGGAATATCAGAACCAGTTTTATTATGTGGGTGGGAAAGTACCGGAAAAAGAGTGTGTGGATAAAACAGAAAATGAAAACTATTATCTTCTTACCATGGCTGCCCTGGCACAGGAGATGCGGTATCGGGGATTGACAGATGCTTCTGTGAAAATGGGAGCTGCCCTGCCGCCCAGAAGGTTTCAGCAGCAGAAGGAAAGTTTCAAGAAATATCTGTTAAAGACAAAGGAACTGCATTTCCGCTATGAAGGGGTTCACTATCATGTGTCCTTGGAAAATGTGTTTGTCTTTATGCAGGGGCATGTGGTGATCCATACGCTTTTAGAAGCTGTTCCTGGTTATTGCCTTTTAGTGGATATTGGCGGAGGTACTACCGATCTGGTAGAGTTTGTTGACGGAATGCCGGACGGGAAGTATTCGATTTCGGATAAGGCGGCATTGTACTGTATCGGAAAAGTGAATGAGGAAGCCATTGCAAAAACAGGGGCAGGGGTACCGGCATACATTACAGAAGCATTTATGAGGACAGGAAGCTATGACTGCCCGAAGCAGTATCAGGAAGTGATTATAAACTGTTTGAAATCCTATGCAGAGGAAATTTATGGTATCATACAGGCAAATCATTATAATCTGGATCTGACCAAAATGGTATTCATGGGAGGTGGTTCTTCCATTGTGGAGCATTTTGGAGCTAATGAGGGAAAAGATGTACAGTTTGTGACGGATATACATGCCAATGCAAGGGGCTGTGAAGAAGCAGTGAAAAGCATTATCCGGGCAAAACAGAGGAAAATGCGGACGGCATGATAGGAAGTGAAGGCTTATGGATACGGAAAAAGTATATACTACTTCACTGCGGCTGTATAAAAACAGGCCAGTACATCATCAGGCATACCGATATCTGAAGGAGTATAACAAAGATATTTTCAAGACGAAAGACGATTTCATAGCAGAAGCAATCGTTTATTTTGCAAAATACCTGCAGCAGGAAGAAGATGTACAGCAGATGAAACTATTAAATACCCTTCTGGAGAACCAGAAAGAACAATTTTGTAAAATCGTAAAAGATGCCGTTTCCCAGGCACAAAAAGAAGCCTTTGCTAACAAGAACGTATTAGCAGAAACATTTCAGGGGGAACTGGCTGACAGCGGACAGATAGCAGGAAACAGTGAAAAGGAAGAAGCCTGTATGGAAAAAGATTTACGATTTGCGGAATTTTATGGGGCATTTGAAGAGTAAGAGGAGGAAGAAGGTATGGCAGTAGGAAGAACCGTATGGGAAGTTGTAAAAGGGATTTTGATCGCAGTGGGGAAACTGCTGTATCTGACAGGAAAATTAGTATTATGCTTGTTTCTGCTGGTTCTGCAGCTTATTTTGGCAGTGTTCCATGCAGGAAACAGGGAATAGAAAGGGGAATGGCGGTTGCATTGGATACGGGACAGACCGTACACAAAAGATGCAAAAAAGAAGATAGAAAATGGAAAGCAGGCTTGTGTGGCCTGCTTTTTTTTTGTCGAAAAAAATGAAAAGGAGCAAAGTTATGATGAAAGGAAAAAAGAAAAGGCTGCTGGCTGGGACACTGGCACTTCTTCTTAGCTGTTCGACATTACTCAATACAGGGATAACGGCACTGGCTTCCGGGCAGTCTGGGGAAAATAGCCGGATACAGAAAGCAGAAGCAAAACAGGAGAAAACTGCTTTGGATACATTACCGGAACTGGAAGAGATAAAGAATCAACTGACAGAAGAAGAACTGGTGTATGCAGAGGATCTTACCATAAAAACAGGAGAATCATTTAACCCGGAATCCGATGATACTGGTTTCCAGAAAAATGATGAAAAAGTAGAGGTAACGTTCCTGAAAGCCGAAGGGGAATCCGGCAATCCCTTTGACTTTAACGCCCCAGGGGCTTACCAGGCATTTTATCGTGTTGATCCGTTAAGCGGAAACCCCTCTTATCAGATTATGAGAAGGATTGTGGTAGAAGCAAGGGAAAACAGCTCACAGCAATCCCAGGGGGAAAGCAGCCAGCATACAGAAAGCGGCTCCGATGAGGACGGTGAGGCGGACCCTGAGCCAGAGATACCGGAGGTACTGGCCGAAGAACCGGAAATGCCAGATGCAGGAACAGAGTTAATTGACCTTACACCAGAAGAGGATAAGGGAATGTACTTATCCGTTGTTCCGGCAGCAATGGAAAGGGAAAAAGGAAGCAATGTACATCTGGTACAGGGGGAGAAAATCCCTTACCCGTCAAGTGTAGGGAATTATTCCACTTCCTATTTTACGGTAAATGGACATGTGGCGTACTGCCTGGAATCCATGAAAGCTTCTCCACCAACTTCGGATTATGTGGCCAATGAGTTTGAAAGCAACCCGGAATTACAGAAAGTCCTCTATTATGGATATGGCGGTCCTGGGGACATTACCGGGGAGTATATGCCGTCTTTTGACTGGAAAACAAAGTATATTTTTACGCATTTAGCTGCTGCATATTCGTATTGTGGCATGGACGGATTTTATGGCTGTACTTTTGAAGATATCAAGGCAAGCGGTGTATGGGGATATATCCAGCATATTTACAGCCTGGAAGCACCTCCGACAGCAGCAATCACATTATCCCCAAAGGAAGCAAAGGCTTATGAAAGCGGTAATGAGCAGCGTACCGGGGAATTTAGCTTAAAAGGCGACCATAGAAACTATATTACTTTAAAAATGCCAGGCAATGTGACCTACCACAGTGGAAGTACAAAACAGACAGGGACTGTAAAGATCAAAGGGGACACCACATTTTATTTCAGTGCCCCAAAAACAGTAACCGGTACTTGGAACAGCGGCAAGCTGAAAGGACAGATAGGAGCGCAGTGGAAGACTTTGGTATTATCTACCGGCTCTGGCTCACAGGATATTGGATATGGGCATTTTTTGAAGAGGAAAGTGCTTCTGTGGAATTTACAGTGAAGTGGTTAGATCTGGCAAGGGTAAAGGTGACAAAAAAGGATAACAACAGTAAGGTAAACCTTTCCGGTGCTGTTTTTGGTATTTATCTGGACAGTGCATGTAAAAACCTTCTTATAGAAATGCCGGCAACAGACAGCAATGGTACTTCCGAGGTTGAATTTCCAAAAACCCAGGATACGGTATATTTAAAAGAAATTTCTGTTCCAGAAGGTTATAAGCTGAATACAGAGTCTTTTCATGTGAAGCTGGAAACAGGAAAAACAACTTCTGTTGCAGTGACGAATGAGGAACAGAAAGGAAAAATCACAATCCGTAAAAAAGGTGAGGTTCTGACCGGAGTAACCGGAGAAGAGGGAAACCTGACTTTTGTATATGGAAATGCGGACTTTGCAGGGGCAGAATATAACATTTATGCGGCAGAGGATATTTACAGCAGGATAAAGTGACGAAGGTGCATAAAGCAGGGGATCTGGTAGAAAGTCTGACAACCGGGGAAGATGGAAGTGCTGTTTCCAAAGAGTTGTATCTTGGAAAATATAAGGTTGTAGAACAGAAAGCACCGGAAAATCTGGTGATTGGGAAAACAGAACAGGAACGTACCCAGTTTGTAACCTTGTCCTATGCAGGGCAGAATATAGATTTATCCCAGGGGGAAACCGTCTTTACCAATGCAAGACCAGAGATTTCCGTAAACGTGGTGAAAAAATCAAAAAATGATGGAGTTACCCTGGAGGGTGCGGTTTTTGGACTGTATGCGGAAGAAGATATTACAGCGGTAGACGGAAAGATTCTTGTAGAAAAAGGAAAACTGGTAGAGCGTGCTGTTTCTAACAGAGAAGGAACTGCTGCTTTCCATGCAGACATTCCTTTGAATTTCCATTACAGTGTAAAGGAGATCCAGGCACCGGATAAGTATTACATGACAGATGAAGTGTACCGCTTCTTCTATGAATATAAGGATGGCAGCACGTACACCTATACCTTCTCCCATGATTTTAAAAATGAGGAAGTGTGGGGAGAAGTTCATGTAAGCAAGATCGATCAAGATTCCCAGGGATTTATTTCCCAGGGTGATGCAACTTTGGTAGGTGCAAAATACGGTTTATATGCGACAAAAGACATAGAGCATCCAAATAAAAAAGATGGCATTGTCCATAAAAAAGGAGAATTGGTAGCACAGGGTACGATTTCCAGTGAAGGAACGGTGGACTTCAAAAACCTGTATCTTGGAAACTATTTCGTAAAAGAAATGGAGCCAGCAGAAGGGTATCTGCTAGATGAAACAGAGTATCCCGTAGAGGTAGCGTATGAAGGCAGGAGATACAGATTGTACACCGGGATATTACGGTAAAGGAAACTGTAAAGAAACAGGCGTTTCAGCTTATCAAGATTTCAGAAGATGGGGAACAGACAGAAACAGAACTGGTGGAAGGGGCAGGATTCAAGGTATTCCTCATCAGTGAATTGTCTGGCGTAAAGGATGGCAGCCTGAAGCCTGGAAATGGCTCTTATTATACACCGGAGGACTTTATCACATATGATTACAGCAAAGATGAAACCGCTTCTTATTGGGAAAATGGTAAAAAAATCACAGTACCAGAGCTGTTTACCGACAAGAAAGGATATTTGAAGAGCCCAGAGCTTCCTTATGGAAGGTATGTGGTGTTTGAATCTACTGTTCCGGAAAATTTAAAAGGAATCCGCCCATTTATCGTACAGATTCAGAAGACAGCAGGGAACCTCAGGTATGGCGTGTGTTTGATGACCGACCTTTGCAGTATTACTTCAAGATTGTGAAAAAAGATGCCCAGACACAGAAGCCAGTACTGGATAACAGTGCAGCTTATAAAATTTTTGATGTGGAAGCAGAAAAATATGTGGAAATGATCGTAAGATACCCGAAAAAAGAAGTGGTATCTGTGTTCAGGACAAACGAAGAGGGATACCTGATCACACCGGAACAGTTAAAGTGCGGTACTTACCGAATCGAAGAGATAGAAGCACCTAAAAACTATGTACAGATAGGATTTGAAAATGCTCTCTTAAAAGATGGAAAGGAAGTTCCGTTGAATGAAACAGCAGACGGGGGAACTTACCAGGAAGTAAAGAAAGTACCGATCACGATTACTGTAGATGCGGATACCGTACACCAGGTAGAAGAGGAAACCGGTAAATTTATTGTTGTCATTGAACAGTATAATGATGAAGCCGTAGGAAGCCTTACAATCCACAAAAAAGGAGAAAAACTTTCTGGTGCTTCCAAAGTAGAAGGAAAGTTCCTAACAAAGATGAAAAACGGTGTGGCCGGTTTCGTAAACCAGGTAAGCAGCTTCTTCACCGGGGAAGAAGTCATGGAAAAAGAGAAAGGCTATGAATTTGACTACGAAGTGGGGAACATGGAAGCTGCAGAATTTGCCATTTATGCAAGAGAAACCATTTATACCCCTGACGGACAGAAGGATGAAGCTGGAAACCGTATTGTGAAATATGAAAAAGATACTTTGGTAGCCCGTATGGTGACAGATAAAGAAGGGAAAGCCGTTCTTAATAACCTTCCTATCGGAAAATATTATGTGGTGGAAGAAAAAGCAGGACAGAACTGTGTTCTTGATCCAGAAGCAAAAGAATTTGAAATTGCATATAAGGGTCAGGAAGTAGCAGTGGATTATGTAACGATGGAACTTACCAATCAGCGACAGAAAATTTCCCTGAGCCTTCTGAAAAAAGACGCAAAAACCGGAAAACCGCTGGAAGGAGTAGGATTCGGGCTGTATGCACAGGAGGCTATCCAAAATGCGGTAGGGGAAGTGATTGTAGAAAAAGATGCCTTGATCGAGCTGGGAACAACCGACAAAGAGGGCAAGCTGGTATTTCACTCTGATCTTCCCCATGGAAAATATTACATCAAGGAAGTAGAGCATAAGCCTGGATACCTGCCAAATGATGAAATGTATTCTTTTGATGCGTCTTATACAGACCAGACCCTTGAACTTCTCGCTTTTTCAGAAGAAATTTCCAATCAGCCGACCATTACAGAATTTACGAAAGTAGATTTAACCGGTGGACAGGAGATTGAAGGGGCCCAAATGCAGATCCTGGATCAGGAAGGAAAAGTGGTAGAAGAGTGGGTGTCAAAAAAAGAAGCTCATGTAGTCTACGCACTGGCACCAGGGGAATATATACTGCATGAAGAACAGGCGCCTACAGAACAGGGATATGTCCGGGCGGAAGATGTAAAATTTGTTGTGGAAGAAACTGGGGAAGTACAAAAAGTGAAAATGAAGGACGACCATACAAAGGTTTCTATCTCTAAAACAGATATTACAGATGGTAAGGAGATTGAAGGGGCTAAGCTGCAGATCCTGGATCAGGAAGGGGAAGTTGTAGAGTCCTGGACCACAGGAGAAGAACATCTGATTGAGTACCTTCCGGTAGGAACTTATACCCTGCATGAAGAGGCGGCAGTTGGTGGATATATTGTAGCCAATGATGTGGAGTTTACAGTGGAAGAAACTGGAGAAATCCAGAAAGTAAAGATGGAAGATGAGCGTGCTATGGGACAACTGGTTATCGTAAAAACGGATGCAGACAGCAAAGCGGCTCTGGAAGGAGTAGAATTTGTTCTGCTGGAAAAGGAAACCGGTAAAGAAGTGGAACGCCTGAAGACCGGGAAAGATGGAAAAGCAGTTTCCAGCCTGCTTCCGATTGGAACTTATGAAAATGGTGTTTTCAAAGAACCGATTACCTATGTGCTGAAAGAAACAGCGGCCTTAGAAGGGTATGAAAAGACAGAAGAAGAGTGGGAGATTGTATTCAGTTACCAGAATGATAAAACACCAGTCATTGAAGTGGTAAAAGAAATCCAGAATAAAAAAATACCGGAAACACCAGGTACCGTCAAACCGGGACCAAAAACCGGTGATGATACCAACTGGTTCCTGCCTTTGCTGGCTCTTGGTGTAAGTGCAGGCATGGTAGCAGGCTTACTTTATTACAGAAAAAAACAGAAAAAGGCATAGGAAATAAAAATTAGTTTTTAAACTTGGGAAAGGGCGGCTGCGGCTGTCCTTTCTTTGGCAATATGAGGTGAGAAGCATGGAAGAGAAAAAAAGAAAAGAAGTAAGTAAGCAGAGGCAGAAAACCGGAACTACCCGTATGGAAAGGAGCAGGCGTTGAGGATAGGGATTATAGATGCAGATCTTTTATACCGGAAAAGACACCGGTTTCCTAACTTGGCATGTATGAAACTTTCCGCTTATTGGAAGGAGCAGGGATTTGAAACAGAACTTCTTTTGGATTATAGCCAGGCAGGGGAATATGACCGGCTCTATGTATCAAAAGTGTTTACGGATACCTTTGTGCCGGAACATATTTTGGCGAAGGAAACAACCGTTTATGGAGGAACCGGGTTTTTTTACGATAAAGCACCGGTACTTCCCAAAGAAATGGAACATCATACACCGGACTATCATTTGTATGACCAGATGGTAAAAGAACATAGCGAAGGAGAGAAAAAGAAGAAGGAGTTCCAATTTTATACGAATTATTCCATTGGTTTCCTCACCAGGGGGTGTTTTCGGAAGTGCAGTTTCTGTGTAAACAAAAACAGCACCGGTGCAGTAGCTGCAAGCCCATTGGAAGAATTTTATGATCCGTCCAGAAAGAAGTTATGCTTTTTGGACGATAACTTTTTTGCCTGTGCAGAGTGGGAAAAAATCTTTTCCAGTATCCTGGAAACAGGCAGGCGGTTTCAGTTCCGGCAAGGGCTGGATCTGCGGATTATGCAGAAAAGGCAGATGGAACTTCTGGCATCTGGAAAATTGGATAATGGTATGATTTTTGCCTTTGACCATATCAAAGATCAGGAACTTATTGTAAGAAAATTGGAACTTTTGCGGGAAGTGATCCCAGTTCCTTATCAGAAAGTTAAGCTGTATGTACTGTGCGGCTATGACTGGGAAGGAACCTGGAAAGCAGATTTTTGGGCAAAGGATATTCGGGACGTTTTCATACGGATTGAGATTTTGATGCGGTATAAGTGTCTGGCTTATTTGATGCGCTATGCTGCATGGGAACGGGCACCGGAGATTTATAAGGGGATGTATATCAACCTAAGTCGTTGGTGCAACCAGCCCGCTCAGTATTCAAAAAAGAGCCTGAGGGAATTTTGTATCGGACAGGGGGAGCATAGTTCCTCTTTCCGCTACCTGACTGCTTTTGAAGCTCTGCACCCGGAAATGGCACATTATCTGGATATGAAATATGAAGAGGTACAGTATGGGAAAATTTACGGCTGAAGAAATTCAGATTGCAAAGGCAGTGGACTTAGTGGATTTGGCGGAGCAGATAGGGATTCCATTGAAAAGGAAGGGCAGGTTCTATCAGGCAGTGGGTATGGATTCTGTGATGATCTTCAACCGGTCTTCCTGGTGCCGGTTTAGCCAGGGGGTAGGTGGCAGTACCATTGACTTTCTGGAATATTTCAGAAACATGGATTTTGTGGAGGCAGTCAAATATCTGCTGGAGTTTGCCGGATATATCCGTACTGAAACCATGCAAAAATTTCAACCGGAAAGACAGATTGGAAAGATAGAAGAAACAAAACAGAAAAAAGACATACCGAAAGAACCTTTTGTACTTCCCTCAAAATCAGAAACCAGCCGTCGGTTATATGGCTATCTGATAAAACAGCGGAAGTTGTCAAAGCAGATGATTGATTTTTGGGTAAAAAAGGGGATTTTGTATGAGAGCGGAACGTATCATAACCTGGTTTTTGTGGGAAAAGATCCGGAGGGTATCCCACGTTTTGCCAGCCAGAGGGGAACTATGGATAAATACGGAAAACCCTTTAAAGGAGATGTTACGGGGAATGACAAAACTTATGGGGTTAATCTGGTAGACCGAAACAGTGATACGATCTATGTATATGAGGCGGCCATTGATGCCATGTCCGATATGGAACTGCGTGGAGATTATCAGAACAATATCCTGGTACTTGGAATGCTTTCCGATGGTCCTTTGGAAAAGTTCTTAAAAGATTATCCTCATATCAGGAAGATACAGTTCTGTTTGGATAATGACCTGCGGGGAAGACAAGCGGCAAAAAAATTGGCAAAAAAATATACCTTATGGAGTATGAAGTTTTTGTACGTCTTCCACCTATGGGAAAAGATTATAATGCTTTTTTGCAGTATAAAAAGGAGAACCAGGAGCTTTCCAGCCTGGTAGAAAAGGAAAGGCCGCTTCTTACCGAAACAAAAGGGACACAAATACAAAAGATAAAGAAAACGGTAGGACACAGGAACATAGTACCATACCAGATAGCACAGGCAAGATAGGAGGGTATTCTTTTGGAAAATAGCTATGATGAGGAATGTTTCAAAAAATGGGAGATCGACGAATGCGAAGCGGAGATGGAAAAAGTAGTGCAGTGGATAGGAAAGAGGAAATTGCATGGACGTGTACGGGTTGCGTTTATCGAAGAGAGCTATGAGCGGCAGGGATACCGCATGGGGATACCCAAGCAGGTGTATGTGTCCAGAGTGCTGGCAAATATCAGAAAAAGAGATGTTAGGAAGGGTGGAAAACATGGATTTTGATATGTTTTATGAAGAGTTGAAAAAGCAGATTTTGGAATTTGTCACAGAGGAAGTAAAGGGAACCATAGATTTTCGTATGGTATATAAAAATGGACAACAGAATCATGGCATTGTATTTCGTCCAGAAGGAAGTAATGTAGGAATTACCACTTATGCAGAAGATTTCTATCGTATGTACAAAGAGGGAATAAGCTTTCCCTCCATTATAGAAAGCTATGCAGGGACACTTCATGAGGCAAAAGACGAAATACAGTTTACAAAAAATATCCAGATATTGAAAGCGAAAAAAGAAAATATTATACCTGCTTTTATTCCAAAAGAAAGCCTGGAGTTTAGACCGAAGCTGGCGCATGTTCCGTTTGAAAATCTGGAGATTATCTTCCAATGGAATGTCCCTGGTACGGAGTATAGTGTAAAATTGCCGGAAGAATATTTCAACTACCATCAGATAGAACCGAAACAATTTTTAGCGGAACTTATTGATGATCCTTCTTTTAAAAATCAAACGGAAGTATTTTCAATTAGTAGACTTTTTGGACCTGGGGATATAGAGATACCGAAGGAACAAGAGATGTATTGTGTTACAAACCAAAATAAAAATTGGGGAGCTGCTTCTATTCTGAATAAAGATATCATGGATGAAATTGCGGATTTTTTTGGAGGGGAAACCTATATTCTTCCTGCTAGTATTCATGAGTGTTTGGCAGTAGATACACATGCGCATACGATTGAAGAACTCAAAACAATGGTTCGGGATATAAACAGTAAACCAGATTTGGTAGGGGCAGATTTTTTATCAAATGAGGTATATGTTTATGATAGTTATACCAGAGAACTAAAACTGGCAGGAGAACAAAGAACAAAGGAAATACAAAATCCTGAAAAGCAGGAGCCTATTAAGAGATAAGAAAACGGAAAGATGTAGAAAGGAGGTGGTGCAGACCAACAGAATTTTTGACAGAAGGGTAAACTCTGGATACGGGAAGGGGTGATTCTATGATTGTAAGGTAATGCCAGATGGATATTTCGTTTGTAGCTGTGGATTTCTCATGAAGACTATAAAAAAATTTAGGAGACAGGAGGAAATAAGTGAGTAATCCTAGGTAAAATGTGTAGCTACACCTCATGAAATATGAGGAATGAAATATAGTTTGGTAAATTTTTGTGAGTTTGATAAATATGCAGCAAAGAGTTATTGTGCGATTCATGGTACAAGTGAAACATTGAATCTGGGAGATATTACAAAAGTGGACGAAAGGGAGATTGAACCGTTTAACATGATTTGTGGCGGAAGCCCCTGTCAGGATTTTTCCCTGGCAGGCAAGCAGGCAGGCGCGGTTTGGAAATGCCGAAGCTGCGGGTATGAGTATAACCCTCTGCAGGTACATTATTCCAAAAGGGACGCCTGCGGCATGTGTGGTTCCCATGATATTGATAAAACACGTTCTTCCCTTCTGGTGGAGTGGCTCCGTATGATACGGGGTGTCAAACCAGTATGGGGAATTTATGAAAATGTAAAAAATATTGTAGGAAAAAAATTCCGGGATACCACATTCCGGTTGTTTGAAGAAGAACTGCATGAATACGGATACCACACCTATTGGAGTGTTCTTAATGCAAAGCATTATGGAATACCCCAGAACAGGGAACGGGTATATCTGATTTTGATACAGAAGGAAATGGATAATGGAAAATTCCAGTTTCCGGAACCGCTGGAGTCCTTCCAGTGCCTTATGGATATTCTGGAGGATACGGTAGAGGAAAGATACTACTTATCCCAGGAAAAAGTACGCCGCTTGATTGAAGATATGGAAGAGAGAAAAGCCCTTTTGTTTGAGCCGGACGAAAAAATCCTGAAGGCTTTTCGGGAAAACCGGGTAAAGAGGGCCGGAAATATCAAAGGGGTGTTTGAACAGACTGGACGGGTTTATCTGCCAGACGGGTGCTGCCCTACGGTAACTGCCTGTGGTGGTGGCGGACAGCAGCCCAAAATTCTTCAAGTGGGAGATATTCATACCGGCTATGGTTCAAGCGGGGTTATTTATTCCCCTTTAGGAAGCAGCGGTGCAGTTTTGGCAGGACATGACCAGCCAAAGATTGTAGAAAAATGTCCAGGAGCAATCCGGGGCAGGTATGACCCGGAAGGCAGGATTGTGCAGACTTTGGAACTGGGAGAAAAAGAAGTCTGCCATACCCTTACTTCTGTACAAAAAGATAATATCATTCTGGTACGTCAAAAGACACAGAAAGGTTATGAGGAATGTTTGGAAAATGGTGTTGTAAATCTTAGTTATCCGTCTGTGGAAAAACGGGGAAGGGTACAGGAGCATGGGGAACTCTGCCCTACGCTTACGACATCAAATGGAATACACCGTTTAGAGTCTTTAATCCGTATCCGGAGGCTGACACCTTTAGAATGCTTCCGGCTTATGGGATTTTCCGATACGGATTTTCGGAAAGCAAAAGAAGCAGGCATAAGCAACAGCCAGCTTTACAAACAGGCAGGAAATTCCATTGTTGTTGATGTGCTGTACTATATTTTTCTGGAGCTATACAAAGCCATGCCATATCTGTTTGAGGATATTCGGCTTTCTTCCTTTTTCAGTGGGATTGGAGCTTTTGAAAAGGCATTGGAGCGTTTGGAAGAACAGGTAAACCAATAATTTCATAAGAGAAACCCAAAGCGGCAAATGGTCCATAGAGAGTCTTCCCATACTTGCTGGAAAGAGAAAAATTGCGGAAGAAGAAGCAGCCTGCATGGGAGTCTGTGCAAAAGCGTTGATAGCAGAATGGAAGAACTGCTGTCACATCAGACACAGGAGGCTGGCAGATTTGCTAACAGAACTGGGGTTTTGTTAGCAGAAATAGAAGTAGGAAGTGGAAAAACCGATAGCAGATGTTTGGAACTGCTATCGGTTTTTACCTATATGGAACGCAGGTCTGCTATCAGTATCTGCGTTTTGCTATCTATTTGATCCGGGGTATTAGGGGTGTCCCCCTAACAAGATGGGATTTTGTACGGTAAAATCCGTATCTTGCAGAGGACTGGCATAGCCAGTCTGGACACTGGGAAGTTATACGGTGACCGATAGCAGGTCTTAGGAGTTGACAGCAGATAGCGTTGGAGTAGAAATCGGTAGATGAAATATGTGATAAAGATAAGGAAAGGGGGAGCATGAAAAAAGAAACAATGAAATGCAGAAAAGAAATCCGGCTGTACTCATGGGAGTTGGAAGAGTTACAAAAACAGGCAGAAAAGATGGGGCTTTCCGATTCCCAGTACCTTCGTATGCTGATTACCAACCGTCCCAGGGATTACCCGGAAATCCGTCAGGAACTGGAACGCATGAACCAGGAAATCAACCGGATTGGTGTAAACATTAACCAGATTACCCATAACAATAACAGCGCCCTTTATTCCAGGAAGATAAACACCGTCTGTATGTGTTTTTGAAGCAGATAAAAACACTGGTAAGCCAGGTGCAGGAAAGGCTGTAGGTTATGGCAATTACAAAGTGCCTGCACATGAAACAGGCAAAAACGGGCTATCCGGCAAAACATCTGGCAAACGGTCTTCGCTATATTATGAACCCGGAGAAAACAGAACATGGCCGCTATGTCTGTGGACATAACTGTATTCCTGAACAGGCATTATCCCAGATGGTAGATACCAAACGTCATTTTGGAAAGCTGGATAAAAGGCAGGGCTACCATTTCATTCTTTCGTTTGAGGAAGATGAGGTTTCGGAAGAAGAAGCCTTCCAAGTGGTAGGAGAGTTTGTGACAGAATTTCTTGGGAAGGATTTTGAAGCGGTTTATGCAGTCCATAATGATACGGACCATATTCATGGGCACATTATTTTTAATTCAGTACGCTGTACTACGGGATATAAATACGATTATAAAAACGGGGATTGGGAAAACATCATTCAGCCTCTGAGCAACCGGATATGCAGGGAGCATGGTTTATCTGTGCTGGATCTGGAAGAAGCAAAGGAAAAACGCAAACAAAAAGGACAGGAAGAAAAATCTCTTTCTGAACGGGACAGGCGGATCAGAAGAGATGTGGACCAGGCATTACAGGACGCAGGTTCTTATGAGGAATTTCTTGAAAATCTTTCCAGCATGGGATATGAGTTGCGGGGGAGAAAGCGCCTTTCTGTTCGGGAACCCGGAGCAGGAAGGGCAAGGCGGCTTGACCAGATAGGGGAAGAATATACAGAGGAAAGGCTTCGGCAGCGTTTTGGACGCCTTCCAATCCCGGAAATGACCGGAGAGGAGATACCGGTAGAATGGACGTATGTGTTTATCCCATACAGGGAGCGGCATTTGACCAGATACCAGAAGGAACGTTTTCTTCGCAGGTACCGGCAGGGGAAACCAATGGCAGACTCTAAAACCTGGAAATACAGGGCAGCAATCCATGAATTGAAAAAATTGCAGGAGGAATTTGATTTTCTGGCAGCTTATCGCATACAGGATAAGGCGCAGTTGAAAGCCATTTCTGATGCAACAAAGGAACAGCTTTGGGAAAACAGCAGGGCAAGAAAGCAGCTACGAAAAGAAATGGTTCCTTATGAGGAAATGCTTCTGTTTCTCAATAAGCTGCAGGAAAAACAGATGGAAGCAAAACTTTATCAGGAAGGGTATCAGGAATTTTTTCAAGACCACCAGACATACCAAAACCTTCTTGGGCAGTTAAAAGAAATGGGATATTCCTTGTCTGAGGCAGAACAGACAGACGCTTATTTCTTTGAGAAAGAGGAGCGTTTGCGGATTGAACGGAAAAAAATCTTAAAAGAAAAAAGGATTGCAGAGCGTCTGCATGAAAAAGCAGAAGAAAAAGAAAAGTTGGAAGCACAGCAGAAGGAAAAGAATAGGAAACCGTCTGCGAGGGGCAGAGGAAAAGGAGGGTAAATGACAGTAGAAGGACAACGGTATCTGGAAGAATGCCGGAAAGTTTTAAAAGAAGAACAGATGGACGCAGTTTCTATGGGGCTGGATTTTGGTCTTCCTGTTTCGGATATCCAGAAGGTAGTTAAGAGTAACCAGGAAGCCCCGGTGATGAAAGCAATCATCATAGGGCTTATGGAAGGGATTGGGGAAATCGACTTTTTATGTGAAGGAAATTATAACCAGTTCCAGGTACGGGAAATCGTAGAGGGCTTAAAAAACGGGCTGGATCTGGAAGAGGTGAAAACCTATGCTGGAAATGAACTGCCGGCCAGCCGTATGCGGACCATGCGGATACAACTGGAAGAGTCAAAGGCAAAAAAAGAAGTTCCGAAAGATGAAGAAATGCGTTCTTATATGAAAAATCTTATGGGGATCATGGAACAATCCATTCAGCAGTTTCGGGAAAGCAATGACCGTTTTACAGCCTTGTCCTCTCTGGTAAAGGAGCATGTTGTTGAAGAGAAAAACCAGGAGATTAAAGACCTGTATGAGAACCTGCAATATAAAGATAAAAACATACAGGAATTAAAAGAAAAGCTGGCAAAGAAAGAGCAGGAAATTCAGGATCTGAAAAAAGAAGCAGAAAAATACAGGGAAAAAACAGAAGCTGCTTCCAGGGAAACAAAAGTGGTATTGGAAGAAAAAAGCATACAAACAGCGGAAGGGCTACAAAAAAGTAAGCACCGGCTGCTTGGGATTGCCATGCTTGGGAAAAAAGTACCCAAAAGTGTTGTGGAGAAAATTCTGGAATATAACCTGTCCGCAGAACAGTTGGAAGAAATCCGCCAGTGCGTAGAAAGTGGGCTGGCAGATGCAGAAATTCTTCAGGTGATGGAGAACAGCCCTTCACCAGAGAGAATGAAAAAAATGCGGGAAATTATCCTTTTGATGCGGAAACGGAAGGCGGGTGTGTAAATGGCAGAACTTGAACATGTGGTAAAAACATTTTCCCTTTTGGAAACTGCCGAAAAGGAACAGCCCTTTCTTACCAGGGAGCAGAAACAGGATTTGTACCGTATTGCTTTTCATAAGGAGTCTATGGAAGAGGTAGAAAAAATTATTTTGCAGTTACAGGCGCCTCATGCAGGAAAGGAAGAAAAAGAGCGTATTCTTTATCATTACCTTGAACCGTTTTTTCAGGTTCCGGAAAATATTTTGCAGATTGAGAATTATATTTTTCAGCTTCAGTATATGACCTATGAAAAGGAAAAAGCAAACCACATGCTGGAGGCTCTCTTAAAACAGGAAAATATCCAGTATGACCTGGAAGCCATGCTTACAGAAGGAAAAATAAAGGCGGCTGTTCCAGTAAAAAAGGACAGGGCAATGGGATAGGAGGGAGCGCATGAGTGAAATACAAGATGCGGCGCAGATTATTAAAGTTTCCTTTGAAGGCGCAGAAATCATTCTGAAAATGGGAAATACAGGCTGGCAGTTTGTAAAAGATATTTGTGCGGTATTTAAAAAAGTTCTGGATCAGGAAAAACTGTCAGGGAAAACTTCTGTACAAAAGCTCCTGAAAATGGGAGGCGATTTACAGGTTTTCCGTTTTGAAACAAAAGACCTGGAGCGGGTAAAAGCCCTGGCAAATAAGTATGGGATTTTATATTCCATTTTGCCGGATTTAAATGAGAAGGACGGTATGAGTGAAATTTTGTTCCATTCCCAGGCAGCGCCCCGTATTCAGTCCATGATGGCAAAAATTGAACATTCCAATATTGGGACGTTAGATGAATACTATGAAAATGCAGAGCCGGATAAGGTAGAGCAGTTGGTAGAAGAAGTAAAAAAGCCTGCCCTGCCGGAGCCGAAGGAGTGTGAACTGGTTGCGCGGGAGCTGGCGAAAAACCAGGTGGAGAAGATCAGTAATGTCCGTTCCCGTCTGAATATGACCTGGCTTCAGATCTGGCCGATTATCTGCTACATGGAAGAACAGGGGATTTTGGAAAAAGGGAAGGAAGGTACGGTGACACTGACCAGGACACCGGAACAGGTTGAAGAATTGGTAGATTCCCAGCAGTGGAAACAGTTGTTTGGGGAAGAGGAAGCCAAAAGACGCAGCACTGGAAGCAGCCAGGAAACAGAAGAAAAGATGCAGGTCATTCGGCGTATCCAAAAGGAGAAACGGAACAATCCAGGTGTGAATGCCATTACCATAGACCAGAAGCTGGTATATGAAGAAACAGAGCATCATATCAAAACCAGGATTCCGTACCGTAAGAATGAATTTATCTGGCTGGATAAATCGGAAATTAGCTGGATTAATGACCATAAGACGATTTTTGCAGGATTGGAAAAGAAGAAGGAGTATGCAATTTTAGACCTGGAGGACCGTTTTCTTAGAAAAACTTCGGGGGAAGATTTATATAGGGAAAGCTATGACCCGGTACACAGGGAACGTGCCAGACAGGTGCAGGAAAAGATACGCAGAAGAAGGGAGCAGAATTACAGGAAGGCACAACAGAACCTGGAAGCAGGGAGAAGAACCATACAGGGGCAAAGGAGGTAGAGAACCGGAGCAATTCAGAAAAAGAAGAAACAGTCCTGGGGCATGTATCTTATTGGTGGCATAGCTTCCGGCTATGGAGGTTATCTCTTGAACGTGTGTTATCAGCCCGGAAAGGATATCAATTATTTTTTAAACCGTCTGGATCAGGTGATGGCAGCCCCGTTTGCCAATTATTGGAACGAAACTTCCTTAAAAGCAATCATTCTGGGGATTTTTGTATATGTGATCGGTATGGTCATGTATGTAACCAGCCGGAAAAACTATATGCCGGGACAGGAATTTGGTACCGCTGTTTTTGCAGATCCGAAAAAGGTGGCAAAGCAGTTTGCGGATAAAGATGAACACAATAATCTGATCTTATCCCAGAATGTCAGGCTGTCCATGAATACCAGAAAGACCAGGAGAAACCTAAATGTCCTGGTAATCGGAGGAAGCGGCGCTGGAAAAACCTTGTTCATGGTGAAACCCAATCTCCTTCAGTTAAGCAGGGCTTCCCAGATCATTACAGATCCAAAGGGGAGATTTTAAGATGCTGCGGAGGTATGCTGAAAGCGCATGGATACCGGATACGGGTGCTGAACCTGGTGGAAATGGAGCAGTCTAACGGATATAACCCATTCCGCTATATCCGCTCTGAAACAGATATTGTAAAACTGGTTACTAACCTGATCAATAATACCACTCCGAAAAACGCACAGCCCAGTGATCCATTCTGGGAGAAAGCCGAGTCTTTGTACTTGCAGGCCATTTTTCTTTATGTGTGGCAGGAGTGTGAAATGGAGAAAAGGAATTTCCGTATGGTTTTGCAGCTCTTGAATGAGGCAGAAGTCCATGCAGACGGTTCCCCTTCTGATTTAGACCGGCGTTTCCGCAGACTGGAGAGAAAAAAGGGAAGCAACCACCCTGCTTTAATCCAGTATAATAAAGTGGTACGGGGTGCCGGAGATACGGTAAGGAGTATCATCATTTCCGCAAATGCAAGGCTGGGATTGTTACAGAACCCACAAATTTTGCGGATTCTGGATCATGATGAAATGGAGATTGAGGAGATTGGGATTGGTGTTGACGGGGACAGAAACCGGAAGACTGCACTTTTTTGTGTAACGCCGGATTCGGATAAGAGTTATGCCTTTTTAATTGGTATGCTTTATTCCCAGATTTTCCAGGAATTGTATTACCAGGCAGACTTCCATTATAATGGAAAACTTCCCATTAACGTGAATTTCATGCTGGACGAATTTGCCAACGTGCCATTGCCAGATGACTACTGCAGCCTCCTTAGTACCATGCGTTCCAGGAATATTTCATGTACCATTTTTATCCAAAACCTTGCCCAGATCAAGGCTTTGTTTGAGAAAACCTGGGAAACCATACCGGGTAATTGTGATTCTCTGGTATATCTTGGTGGGAATGAACAGTCCACGCATAAGTATATCAGTGAGTCCCTGGGAAAAGGAACCATTGATAAAAAAAGCAGTGGGGAAACCAAAGGCCGGCAAGGGAGCAGTTCCCGGAATTATGATGTGCTGGGGCGTGAGCTTTTGACACCGGACGAAACCCGAAAGCTGGATAACTCAGAGTGTATTTTGTTAATCAGGGGTTGTGATCCTATTATTGATAAGAAATACAATACTTTTGCACACTCCAGATTTTCGGAAACAGAAGATGGCGGGGCTGCGCCTTATATCCATGACAGAATGGCTGCCCAAAAACAGGCGGTACAGATTTTAAGTGAAGAATCCCTGGATTATTATAAGAAGAAAAAGGAACAGGGAGAAGATGTTCAGATTGTGGAACTGTCTTTTGATGAAATTTTTTCTTATGAGCCTATTCCTAAGAAGATTTTTTCGGAGGAAGAGCTGAAAGAGAACCAGAAGAAGAGAACGGTAGAGGAGGTGAGGCCGCCGAAGAAAACGGAAAAACCGGTACAGACAGAGGAAGAAAAACTTTCTGAATTATTAGAAAGCCATGTTTATAATGAGGAACAGTTGGGAGAAATCATGCTTGCCATTGGTGCTGGAATTTCGTATGATAAAATCCTTCAAATGGCAGATACAAAAAACAGTGCTGAAAAGATGAAGGAAATCCGTAAAAAATTTACAAAAGAAACAGCCTCGGATTAAAGAAGGCAGATTTTTGGAAACCTGTAGTTTTTGCATTACGCAGGGCAGGTTTTCAAAAATCTGTCTTTTTGCGTAATGCGGTATCAATCACATGAAAAGGAGTAAAAAGATATGAAGATCAAAGAGGTTATCAGAAAGAAACAGAACCGCTTGAAAAAATCTCTACTGGGAGTCCTGGCAGTAAGCGCTGCCACTGTTTCCCTGTTCCCCCAGACTGTCATGCTTCCGGGGTAAGTGACGTAACACAGCCGCTTATGAATTTAAAGACACTGGTGATCAGTATTATCGGTGCGGTGGGTGTGATTATCCTGGCAAAAAACGTGATGGAATTTGCACAGGCTTACCAACAGCAGGACAGTTCTTCTATGAACAGTGCCATTAAAGGAATTGTTGCAGGGCTTATTATGGCAGCCATTTCCTCCGTTCTTACTTTCCTGGGAATTAGCTAAAACCATTCTTCTTTTTGAGATAAGCAGATAAGAAGAGAGGTGAAGTGATGTTTAATTTAGGAGAGGCGATCCTTGCACTTTTGGAAATCGTGTTTGGATTTTGGAATAACCAGGTCAGCCTCGTATTTGAACTTTTAGGACAGTCCTACCGGGTTCAAAGGAGGCGGGCCCTGGGGGATCATTGAAGGGATTGAACCCCTTTTTGTTGGGATAGGCTCTGCCCTGGTAGTCCTTTTTTTCGTCATTGGGTTTTGTGCAGAGTCGGTAGATATCCGGGAAGAAATTCGGTTTGAAGCAATCCTCCGTATGTTTATCCGGGTTGCCATTGCACAGTGGCTGGTATCTTATAACATTACCATTATGAAAGCCCTGTTTACTTCCTGTGGAAACCTGGTGGGGCATTTGGGGCAAAACCAGAGTGTGGAGTTATCCATTGACCCGGCGCAGGCAGAAGTGATCAAAGATTTGGGATTTGGAACCAGTATCGTGTTCCTGATACTTGCTGTTTTCCTGTCTTTAATCGTTATTATCTGTGGTTTCTTCCTGCTGTACAATGTTTATTTCCGCTTTTTGAAAATTATGGTAATTGTACCTTTTGGGGCGATTGCCAGCAGTACCCTGGCTGGAAACCGGGGGCTTAGCAATACCTTTGTAGCCTATATGAAATATTTTATCAGTGTCGTTTTTGAGGCAGTCACAATGGCGCTGGCAATCCTTTTGTGTAACCAGTTTATTTCCTCCGGACTTCCGACCTTTACCGGAGATTATGAGGACTGGGCCAAAACCCTGATTTATTTGGGGGAAATGACCTTTACGGTTGCGCTGACGGTAGGCACTGTAAAAGGAGCGCAGAACCTGACTTCCAGGGCACTGGATTGTAGGAGGAAAGGATTGTGCAGGAAAAAGGGATACAGATGACACTATTTGAATATTTTCAGGACGCAGAATGCTTCAGCCTTAAAGAAGCAGTGGCTTGTGTAGAACAGGTAAAAGAGGTAAAAGAACCCAGTATCCGGGCAAGAATTTATGAGGGAATAGAAAAGGGGCTTTTTTCCAGGATAGCCAAAGGAGTCTATACGGTTACCAAAGAACAGGACGGAGAAGAGGTAACTTGTATGCTGGTTCAGGGAAATGGAAGGGATTTGAGCTTTTTAAAAGATAACAGTATAGATGCCATTATTACAGACCATGCTTATGACCTGAAAAAAAGCCTGAAAGGGGGAAACCGGGATTTTGCCGCCTATGAATGTTTTCAATATACGCAGGAAGACTTTGATGAAAAATACCGGGTGTTGAAAAAAGGGTGTTTTCTGGTAGAGTTCATGCCGGAAGAAAATGGGGAAAATTATGAACACCTCTATCAGATGAAAAAAATGGCGAAAGAAGCAGGACTTGAATATTATGCAAAAGTCGCCTGGAAAAAAGGAAATTTCGTTGCCAATACGGGAAGAAAATCTAAAAATACGGAAGAGATTGCATTTTTTACGAAAGGAAAAGCCAGGAATTTACGCCCAGATGCGAAAAAGGATAAGGCGGAGCCAGGAATATCCCACTATATGTCAGGCGCCAGGGGAATGCTTCCAACGGTCTTTGACATTGAACCGCCAGGGAAAAACTCCCGTATTCATCAGGCAGAAAAACCAGTGCAACTTTTGCAGCAGATCCTTGGATTTGTAACAGAAGAAAAGGAGTGGGTACTGGATCAGTTTGCAGGTTCGTTTTCCCTGGGGGAAGCAGCACTTTTAAATGAACGGAATGCAATCTGCATTGAAATTAATGAAGAATATTTTGAAAAGGGAAAAGAAAGGCTTCTGTCTGCAAAGAGCAGGAGCCGGTAAGAAGGGAGGATATGTAAATGGAACAGGAAGAAAAACTCAGCCTGGATTTTGGCAATGGGGAGATCTATGAGGTCTGGCTGGAAGTTGCAACTTATCCGGCTGATAAAAACATCAAAGTTTGTGTGTTTACGGAAAAAGAGGAAGAGATATGGAAACTTTTTGAATTGACCACAGATATGGGAATTCCGCTGGAAAAGAACCAGACCTTTTTGCTCCCAGGCTATGATCTGGAGCAGATCGTAGAATTTGTCAAAAAAAACGGGCTTGGACAGTTAAAAGAAGAAATTTGCTGTTCTGGTTGTATGGAATATCCACTGTTTGAATTTCAGGAAGAAACTTTAAAGAAATTAGACCGGAGGGATATGCAGCCTATGAGCAGGCATACCAGGAACGGGGAGAAGTAAAAAATCCAGAATTTCAAAAAGGAAATCAAAACAGCAGATTTTCAATGGGCGTATGGAACCGAAGAACTGGCATTGCGGGTAGATTATTACGCAATGAACCAGAACCTTTTATGATGGAACTGTATAG